>OIEI01000409.1_pt1 | contig 16476 bp, 26 predicted proteins | sample 1581781 | NCBI WGS metagenome assembly OIEI01 (sample SAMN01760935, study PRJEB22395) | human gut metagenome | reverse complement strand
AAATGTTTGGATATGCAACAGATTTACGTTCTAAAACACAAGGAAGAGGAACATACTCTATGGAGCCATCACATTATGAAGAAGTTCCAAAATCAATATTGGAGACAATAGTATCTTCAAGAGCAAAAAAAGACTAAATTAAAAATAGTTAAAATACTTGCATTTTTCTCAAATTTGTTATAAAATGCAAGTGTTAAAAATTAGTTATTAATTTTAAAAATATAAAAAGGTTAGAAAAATTCTAACACTAAAATTAAGGAGGAAATTTAAATGGCTAAAGCAAAATTTGAAAGAACAAAACCACATGTTAACATTGGTACAATTGGTCACGTTGACCATGGTAAAACAACAACAACAGCAGCTATTACAAAATATTTAGGCTTATTAGGAAAAGCAAAATATGAAGCATATGATCAAATCGATAGTGCTCCAGAAGAAAAAGAAAGAGGAATTACAATTAACACAGCTCACGTAGAATATGAAACAGATAAAAGACACTATGCACACGTTGACTGTCCAGGACACGCTGATTATGTTAAAAACATGATTACAGGTGCTGCACAAATGGATGGTGCTATATTAGTTGTTTCTGCAGCTGATGGACCAATGCCTCAAACAAGAGAGCATATATTACTTGCTAGACAAGTTGGTGTTAAATATATCGTTGTTTACTTAAACAAATGCGATATGGTTGACGATCCAGAATTATTAGAATTAGTTGAAATGGAAGTTAGAGACTTATTATCAAGCTATGATTTCCCAGGAGACGAAATTCCAATTATAAAAGGTTCTTCATTAAAAGTATTAGAGAGCACATCAACAGATCCTAATGATCCAGTATATGCTCCAATGAAAGAATTAATGGATGCAGTTGATAGCTATATACCAACACCAGACAGACCAGTAGACCAACCATTCTTAATGCCAATTGAAGACGTTATGACTATCAGTGGTAGAGGAACAGTTGTTACAGGTAGAGTTGAAAGAGGAACAGTTAAATTACAAGATGAAGTTGAAATAGTAGGTCTTTCAAAAGAACCTAAGAAAACAACAATTACAGGTGTTGAAATGTTCAGAAAAATATTGGATCAAGCAGAAGCTGGAGACAATATTGGTGCATTATTAAGAGGTATCCAAAGAACAGAAGTTGAACGTGGTCAAGTTCTTGCAAAACCAGGAACAATTCATCCACATACAAAATTCAAAGCACAAGTATACGTTCTAACAAAAGAAGAAGGTGGACGTCATACACCATTCTTCAATGGATATAGACCACAATTCTATTTCAGAACAACAGACGTTACAGGTGTTATCGAATTAGCAGCTGGAACAGAAATGGTTATGCCAGGAGATAACGTAGATATGACAATCGAACTTATCACACCAATAGCTATTGAAAAAGGACTAAGATTTGCTATCCGTGAAGGTGGTAGAACAGTTGGTTCAGGTGTTGTTGCAGATATATTAGAGTAATAAATATAGTAATAGCAAGTGTTTTAGAGATTTTTAACACTTGCTATTTTCTTTTTTTCCCACTTATTTCCCACTTTAGTTTTTGAAAATTTTATTTAATTTATTAATATATTTATTTTTTGATTCAGGCAATACAGCAAGATACATTTCTGTTGATGAAATTTTTTTATGTCTTAATAATTTCATAATAGTATATAAATCTGTACCATGTAGTAAAAGTATTACAGCAAAAGTATGTCTCAAATCATGAAACTTTCTATATTTAAAATTTTTTCTTTCATTAGATAATCTTAATAAAATTTTTCGCCATACTTTTTCAAGATCTTTTTTATCTATTTGATGGCCATTAGCTGTAAAAACATACTCGGATGTGTGTGGTAATTTTTTTAATAAATGATAAATAGAATTTGACATAGGTATAATATCAATACTACTTTCAGTTTTGGGAGTTCCATCCTTTGTCTTATATCCAGTTTTTATACCTTTGTCATTAAATGTTGCAGTACGAGTGGTATTATTTTTTACATATATTTCTCTTTTTTCAAAATTTAAATGTACCCATTTAAGACCAATGATTTCTCCTTGACGCATTCCAGTACCAATTGCAAAATCAACAACATCTTTATATTTATTATCTTTAAATGCTTCTCTTAATATAGGAAGTTCATCTTCTCGAAAATAATCAAATGGAAGCATCTTTTTATCTATAATTTCATCTACATCAATATCCTTATCTTTAGGAATTTTAACTAACCCTTTTCCACAAGGATTTTTTAAAATATAACCACCTTTTTCACAATAAATAAAAAATTGATGTAGTAATTTATGGATATCTGTTATTTTTTCGGTAGATCTTTCTTTCTCGAAAAGAGTATTATAATAATCTTGTACTACAAGACTAGATATTTTTTTAATAGGGATATCTGAAAAAGCAAATGGTTCTATGTGATTTCTAAAATTACCTTCATATTTTTCTAATGTTGATTCTTTAATCTCATGCTTTTTTACAGTAAAAAGCCATTTGTGTAATAGAGTTCTTGTAGTTATTTCTTTTGTTTGTATTATACCTGATTCGGCTTCTTTTTTTCTCTCGTAATATTGATCTTCTGCATCCGATTTATTCTTTCCATAAAAGTCTTCATATTTTCCATTTATCTTCCTATGAATCCTAAAATATGGAACACCATTCTTGATGCAGTTAGTTTTTACTGCCATAAAAAACCTCCATTTTTTCAAATATTTTTTTATTAACACTTGAAAAATGAAGGCTTTTCATATATAATACAAAAGTAATCACTTTTCAAGTGGTTATGTCCTTGGGTAATGTGTGTCGTTCCGCAAAAATGAAACACATTACTCTTTTTTTGTTTATTATACTTTCCAACTATGTCCACAGTCTTGACAGACTGCCATACTTGAATGTTTTGTTACTAGTTTTTGTTTTTTATGTCCAAATAATTTTACAAATATCATAGGTATAGTTAAGCATATCCATAATAATGGTCTCCACCACCAACCAATAAACAACCAATACAAAATACTATGATGTTTATTTTTTAATTGTGATTCTGATACCATTTGAACATTTACGTTTGAGCTACCACATTTAGTACAAGTCATAAAATACATCCCCTTTCTTTTTATTTTCTATTTAAAGGCACTTTTATTCTCAACCCTTATAACTTCTCCTAATATTTCAATGTCTCCCATTTTTAGACCGTTTTGAATAGGAAAGTTCCACATATTCATTGCTTGTAATTCTATTTCTCCATTGTCAGTTTGTATAATTTTTCTAATGATTGGAAATCCACCTTTTATTTTTAAAAGATAAGTTTTTTTATTTAAAAATTCTTTATATTTCTTAATTATAGCTATATCTCCAACATCAAGAAGTGGAGCCATAGAATTATCAGATGCTTGTATTGCAAAAAAGTTTTTTGGATCATCTTCGGCAATATCTGTTCTATATACAAATGGAATTTTCTCAATAATTTCATTTGTGTGTAAATTTATAACATTTATTTCGATAATTTTATCTTTTTCATAATTTCTATCAATAGGAACATCATATCCCATAAGCCAAACAGGGTTGACATCAAGAACTTTTGCTAATATTTCAACACCATCTTGTTTTGCTTCATATTTTCCAGACATATAGCAACTTAAATTAGTTTTTGAAATACCTGTTACTTTTGAAATATCTACTGGTCTAACATCCCTAATTTTTATTGCATATTTTAGTCTATGTGCAAAAGTATCTATTAAATTACTCATTTGTTATCACCTCTCAATAAAATGATTATACTTTAAAAATTAAGAAAAGTCAAACTTTTTTAAAAAATTTCAAAAAAAAATAGGAAAAAACAAATTTTTTTTAAAAAAAGTATTGACAATAAAAAATAGATTTGGTAATATAATCCCAGTTAGGAAAAACTTAACAGAAAGGAGGTCATATAATGACAAATACAAATAAATTGAAAGCGAAAATTGCAGAAAGAGGATTGACTATGAAGGAACTAGCAGAAAATATAAACATATCAAGTTCAACTTTTAGTCAAAAAGTAAGTGGAAAGGTTAAATTTTCTCAAGATGATATAAGGAAGATAGATAAAGAATTGAATTTAACAGCAGATGAATTAAGAGAAATTTTTTTAAGTTAAAAGTTAGGAAAAACTTAACAGAAAGAGGAAGAAATATGAAAAAATTTAAAAATGCGGAACGACACACAAAATTAAAGGAGGAAATAAAATGGAGGAATGGATTAGTTTAACAGAATATATGAAACGATTTCATTTAGGTTTCAAAGAAGTAAAAAAAATGATGGATAATAAAGAACTTGAATATAAGAAATCGGAAGGTGGTCGCTTTAGAATAAAAGTTGGTGGCAATACGGTAAGTCGTGAATTATATGAAAGCGAAAAAGAAAAAAGAATACAAGCAGAAACAACATTGGAAATGCTAAAAACAATATTAAATAAAGGAGTGAAAACAAATGAAAGTATTTAAAAGTATTATTGAATTTTTATTAGGAACATCAATATTATGGTTGCCAATTTTAGCAACAATTATAGTGGAACAATTATGCAAAATAATAACAATGGATATGATTATGACTGTTGTTTATATTTCAATACCTGTTTTATTTTTAATGATAATCAAAATGGATATTGATGAAGTAAAAGCAGAAAGGAGAATAAGACATGGAAGAAAAGTTAGGTAAATCTCTTGTATGGCACATGTTGACATTAGCAAGAATGAAATACAAATTATCTTTATTGAAAGGAGGGAAAAAGAATGTTTAATAAGGAAGAAATTGAAAGACTTAATGCAGAAAAAGAAAATTTACAAAGTCAATTAAAAGTGAAATCTATGGAATATGAACAATTAAAAGAACAATATGTTCATAAAAACAATGAATTATTTGACATGATTTCATTAGCATTTAATGGTTTCAGAAGAATTGTTGAAACTGCAGAAAAAAATGATTTTGGAGATAAGCAACAAAAAATTAGAAAGCTTAAAGAAGAGGCAGAAGATTTAAAAAATTATTTTGCACAATTAACAATGAGTACTCCAATATTAACAAAAAATAGAACTAATATCACCGACCAAAGCAATAAATAGTTCTATAAAAAGAAAATTTATATAAATTCACTTCATTTGCATTTTATCACAAAATAAATTGTTGTGCAAGAGAAAGGGGGAAAAATGACACGAGAAGAATGGCTACAAGAGAGAAAAAAAGGTATTGGTGGTTCTGATGCATCAGCAATTGTAGGCAATAATCCATACAAAGACAATATAAAACTTTGGGAAGAAAAGACAGGAAGAAGAGAGGCAGAAGATATTTCAAATAAACCGTATGTACTTTATGGAACTATGATGGAACCAATATTAAGGGATAGTTTCAAAATTAAACATCCTGAATATGAAGTAATACACGAAGAAAATACAATTATTAAACATCCAATATATTCATTTCTATTTGCTAGTTTAGATGGAATATTGATTGATAAAAAGACAGGGGAAAAAGGAATTTTAGAAATAAAAACATCAGAGATTTTAAGAAGTATGCAAAAGGAGAAATGGAAAGACAGTATTCCACCAAATTATTATTGTCAAATATTACATTATTTAAATGTTACAGGATTTTCGTTTGTAAAACTATTTGCAGAACTTACTTATGATGAAGGATATCAGGTTACTAAAACATATACAATCGAAAGAAAAGATGTCGAAGAGGACATAAAATATTTAGAAAAAGAAGAAATCAAATTTTGGAAATATGTGGAGAATGACAAAACTCCGCCATTAGTATTACCAAATATGTAGAAAGGAAGATTAATATGGAATTAAAAGTTGAAGAAATAAAATCATTAGCACCTGTGAAATTCAATTATGAAGATATTAAAAAATGGGTTACTGAAAAAGCTGCAGAGTATAAAAGTGTAGTTTATACACCTGAAACAATATCATTAGCAAAACAAGATAGAGCAACACTAAATAAAGTGTCTGATGCTATCAATAATGAAAAAAAGAGAATTAAAAATGAGTTATTAAAACCTTATGTAGATTTTGAAAACAAATGTAAAGAATTAATGGCAATAGTAGATGATGCATCAAAAACAATAGACAAGCAGGTAAAAGAATTTGAAGAAAAAGAGCAAAATGAGAAAAGAGAACAAATAAAAGTAATATTTAATTCATGTATAGGAGATTTAAAAGAGATTGTAAGTTTAGATACGATATTTAATCCAAGATGGTTAAATAAAACATATTCTAACAAAAAAATTCAAGAAGATATAAATCACATTGTAGTAAAGACACATGATGATTTAAAAATAATAGATTCTCAAATTTTAGATGAGGGAATAAACAAAGCGGTAAAAAGTTATTATTTTAGAAATATTACCAATCCATCAGTTTTAAGTTTAGCAATACAAGAAGGAATGAAAATTGATGAAAATAATAAAAAAATAGAAGAATTAAACAAACAAAAAGCAGAACAAGAGAAGGAAACACAAAAGTACATAATAGAACAAGCAAAAGAAAGTGATAAGGTTGAAGGAAAAAATTTATTAACCATTGATTTTAGAGTAACTGCAACAAAAGAACAATTTATGGCTATTAGAGAATTCTTTGAAAAAAATAATATTAAATATGGGAGGATATAACAATGGGATTATTTGATAAAAAAAAAAATAGAAATTATGTAAAAATACATTTGGAGTTTGATAGTTCTAAATCAATTCAAAAACCTTGTGTTGTAGAAGGTGATAAAGAAACTATTGCAGCGGTAATTGGGAGCTTGATTAAAAATTTACTAGAAAATGGATTTGATGAAGAAATCCTAAGAGATGCAATTAAATTTGGATTAAAAGAAAGACCTTACTTTAATAAAAACATAGTAGTAAAGGAAATAAAAGTTGATAAAAATAGAACGAAAGATATTGAAGAATTATTAAATAAATTGATGGAGGATTAAAAAGATGGAAGTTAAAAATAGTTTAGTTAAAGCAAATCAAAAACAAACATTTAGTGCTTTTTTAGCACAAGATGTAATGAAGAAAAAAATTAATGAAATGGTTGGAGGAGAAAAAGGACAACAATTTGTTACATCAATTATATCAGCAGTTTCTACAAATCCACAATTAGCAGAATGTGATAATGCCTCAATAGTATCTGCAGCATTATTGGGACAGGCTCTTAATTTGAGTCCTAGTCCCCAATTAGGACAATTCTACTTAGTACCATTCAATGATAATAAAAGAGGGTGTAAGGTAGCACAATTTCAAATTGGTTATAAAGGCTATATTCAACTAGCAATCAGAAGCGGACAATATAAGAAATTAAATGTATTAGCAATTAAAGAAGGAGAACTAATTAAATATGATCCTTTAGATGAAGATATTGAAGTTAAATTGATAGAAAATGAAGAAGAAAGAGAAAAAGCAGAAACAATTGGATATTATGCAATGTTTGAATATCTAAATGGATTTAGAAAAACTATTTATTGGTCAAAACAAAGAATGGAAGCACATGCATTAAAGTATTCAATGGGATATAGAGCTAAAAAGGGATATACTTTTTGGGAAAAAGATTTTGATGGAATGGCCTATAAAACAATGTTAAGACAGCTTATTTCTAAATGGGGAATTATGAGTATTGATTTAACAATGCAAAAGGCACTTGAATCTGATATGGCGGTTATAAATGATAATGGAACTTACGATTATGTTGATAACAACGAAATGGTAAATGAAGTTATTGAAACAGAAAATCGAGAACAACCAGTAGAAGTAAAACAAGAAGAAACACAACAAAATAAAGTAGAAACAGAAAAAAATACAGATTTCTTCTTTGGAAATAACTAGAGCAAAGGAGATAAACTATGGAAGGATGGATATGTTTATACAAAAAATTGATAAATTGGGAGTGGTATCAAGATGGCAACACTTGTAGACTTTTTATCCATCTCCTTCTATTAGCAAATTATGAAGATAAATATTGGCAGGGGCAATTAATTAAAAGAGGGCAATTAGTAACATCAATACAACATCTTTCTGATGGACTGAATTTATCTGTTAGACAAATAAGAACATCGCTAGAAAAACTGAAAAGCACCGGAGAAATAACAAGCAAAGCGACAAACAAATATACACTTGTAACCATTGAAAAATACGAAGTTTATCAAGCAAAGGAAGAAAATGCGACAAGCAAAACGACAAACAAACGACAAACAAATGACAATCAAATGACAACAACTAACAATATAACAAGTATAAATAAAATAAAATTAAATTATTTATATTTATATATAACAGAAAAAGCGAAAAATTTTGAGGGCTTAAATGAAATGGATAAGATATCTATACAAACAACACTAAAAAGAATGGAATTGTATATTGAAGATGATAGTTATTTACCAGAAGAAAATTTATTTGAATTACAACTTAAATATTATGCGATTTCTCAAATATATTTAAGCCCTTACAAAGTTTATTTAATAGATCTAAAGGAAAAAGAATTTACAAGAATATTTTTAACAGCCAAAAAATATTGCCCAATAAAGAAAAAAACAGAAAAACAAATTACAGATTTTATGAATTATTTTATTGTATGTTTAAGAAAGGAACTAGAAAAGAAATGAGTCAATTAAAAGATGAAGTTTTATGCAAATATTGCCTTGATTGTAACAAATTGGAAAATCCAAATTTTGCAGGATGGAAGAGATGTAAGGATTTTGCAGCAGGATATGACAATTGGAAAAAACAATATTATGATGCATTAAAAAAACAAACGAAAATCAATTTTAAAAAGAAATAATAAAAAAATAACAAATTATACGATTAAACAATAAAAATGCAAAATATGGCAAAAATTTTGAAAATGTGAGGCATATAAATTAAGGACAACCTACTGACATTTTTGAAACGAACTGATATTAAAAGGAGATAAGAAAGTGAAAGTTGATTTTGTAATACAAGGAAAGGTACAAGCAAAGCAAAGACCGAGATTTAATAGATATTCAGGTAAAACATATACACCAAATGAAACAATTGCTTATGAAAATTGGGTAAAAACTTGTTATTTAGAAAAATACAAAGATAAAGAGTTAATGGAGAAACCATTAAGAGTAACAATAAAAGCATATTTTGAAATACCTAAAAGTACAAGCAAAAAAAGAAAGAAACAAATGATGGATAATGAAATTCTGCCTATGGTAAAACCAGATACTGATAATATTGCAAAAGGTGTTCTTGATAGTTTAAATGGAATTGCATATAAGGATGATAAGCAAGTGGTAGAGTTAATAGTTAATAAATATTACAATAATACACCTTATGTAAGTGTGATGATAGAGGAGATTGAATAAATATGAAATGTCCTGAAAGGTTTTGTGTAGTACAACATAATATCAGGAAACCTATTTTAAATAGTGACGATATTGCCATTGGGGAAATTCATCTATTAATAGAAAATCAATCATTTTGTGAATGTTACAAAGAAGATTGTGCAGCATGGGACAAAGAAAACAATATTTGTAGAAAAATGAGTAATTAAGTGATTGTTATAGGAGGAAGAGTTAATTATTTAAAAATAGCAACAAGACAAATATTAGATTTCATTAAAAGATATAAGGAAAGCGATTATGAAACGATATGCCTAGAAAATAACGAATTACGAGAAATAGCAGACAGAATTCAAAGTGAATACAATGAGTTATTAAATAAAAAAAGAATAAATAGTGAATACAGACCATGTATAGTTAGAAATAAAAAAGCATTATTTCATAAATGGGTACATACAAAAAATTTATTAGGTCAAGAATTTGAAGTTGGATTAGTAGAATATGAAAATGGACAAATAGGAGAGACAACACCAAACAGTATAAAATTTTGTGATGCAAAATTAGATGAATATTGTTTTACAAAGGAGGAATAATCAATGGCTGAAACAAAAAAATATAAAGTTATATGTTGTAATTGCAATAAAGAGATATATGCAACAAAATCAATATTTCATAAAATGGGAATGTTTGATTTAGGACAAGGAAGATGTTTGCATTGCAATACAAGTTTACAATTAATATATGAGCCGGAAACAGACACGATGAAATCAAGATTATATGATGATTTTATAAAAGAAAGACAAAGCAAAATGAAAAATTAAATTTATATGGAGGTACTAAAAGATGAAGTGTACAGGAAAAGAATGGGATACTTGCAGAGTTGAAAAAATGGGATGCAAAGGATGTTATTATGATGAAAAAGAATTTGTAACATTCACAAAAGATGAAGAAGCGATAAATGTATATTTTGTAAAAGATGGTATAAAAGTTGCAGATATTTTAATGGGAGTAGCAGCAATAATAAAAATTATTATGGAAGAAACCGGAAAAGACAAAGAAACAGTATTAAAAATAGTTAATGAAATAATTGATGAAGCCAATAAAAAGAAAAAGGGGAAAAATAATGAAAAATGATAAAGTAGAAAATATAAAACAAGCAATATTTAGAATGATTTACAGAAATGATGTTTGCATTATGAATCCTCGGTTATGTTATTAGTACAAGAGGATTAGCAGATATACAAAATATCTCATATTACAAAGCTAGAAAATACTGTAAAGAATTAGAAAAAGAAGGATTGATAGAATTTATTAGAGAATATATACCAGATCAATTTAGTTATGAAGGAGAATTAGAAAATGAAGCTTTTTGGAATATTGGTTGGAGAACAACGAAAAAGGCTTTAGAAAAAGAAATATGAAAACAAGAAGAAGCGGAAGAAGAAAGAATACGAAAAGAAGTGTGGAGGTATTTAAAATGGGAAATGAAAAATTTATAAATAAATGTAAGGAAATAGTTGAAAATTATACAAAGGAACATTTAGATAAAAGTGAATGCATACCTGAATTTGAAGTATTTGTTGTATGGTGTTGTAAGACATTACAAAATCATAAAGCATTATTAAGTACAACATTGTCAGATGGAATGTATTATGAATGCACATACAACGGAGACAAAAAAGAGCTATATTTAGATGCTTATAAAAAATTTGAAAATAGATGTATAAATATAAAGGAGGATTAAAAGATGGGGATAGATAGAGCATTTGTTACACCAACAATAACAGTGGATCAAGAAAAATATGACAATTTAATAGTAAAGGCTGATAGATATAATCAGCTAGTCAAGAATAAGAAAAATGAAAAAGAGGAGTTTGACTTTGGAAAGGCAATTCAATTGTTAAAAGAAGGTAAAAAATTACAAAGAAAAGGTTGGAATGGAAAAAATCAATATATAGAACTAGCAACTGAAATCAGCTATAAAAATAATGACGGTTTAATAATAAATGTTTTTCATAACGCAATGGATGGTAGTAAAGCAATAGCATTTGTAGGAACATCAGGAGTACAAATTGGGTGGCTGGCAAGTCAGGCAGATATGCTTGCAGAAGATTGGAAGATAGTTGAGGAGGAATAGCAATATGTATATAAGTGAATTCTGGTGCGGTGTATTGGCAACAATAGGAGTTGAATTTGTTGCTCTTATAGGTTATTCAATACAATTATATTTAAAAGAGAAGAAAAGAAAAAAATAAAATCGGAGGATTAAATTATGAAGATTGCTAATTTTGAAGAATATAAAAAAGAAAAATGTGTAAAATGTGCCAATAAGAATACAGATTTATGCTACATAAAAAGAATTATAGATGGAAGTGTAAATTGTGTTTACTTTAAAGACACAAAAGAGAAGGAGGCAAGTAATGAATTATATAAAAGAAAGTGAAGAAATATTAAAAAATTATAGAAAATTAAGCACATCTTTAAATTATTTGCAAAAAAGAAAAATGAAAGTTATAAAAAAAGGATTTCCAAAGGATGCAGGGGGAATACAATATGATAAACCTGCAATACAACATCAAGATTATAGCGAAAGCACAATAAATCAAATGTGTGAATTAATGGAAATAAATGCACAAATTGAAGAAACACAAAAAGAAATGGAACTGGTTTCTGGTATTTTAAAAGAAATAAAAAAAGATGATGAATTATTACATAAATTTATTAGATTAAAATACATAACGGATTATAAGAAATCAATGAGAGAGATTGCAAGAAAATTAAACTATTCAGAAAATAGCAATCACACCATATATGAAATAAAAAATAGAGCATTAAAAGAGTTCACAATACTATATTTTGGAGTTCGTGGAATAAAAGTTTCATAGCAGGGGAAAAACTTGCCATAAAAATTTGATTTTAATGTGCTATAATTTGTATAGGTGCAAAACTACAAAATGTAATACCTTTTTTGTGGATTTCATAACATATCTTCCTTTGAGATAGAAAGCCTATTTGCTTAATTGCAAGTAGGTTTTTTATTTTACAAAAGAATAGGAGGCTTTGGATGAAAGAAAATTTTGAAAGATGTCTAAAGTTCCAATGCAAAAATTGTAGAAACTATTTATTGTGTTTTAGAAAGGATAGTTTCGATGGACATTCAAAAAATAAAAATAAAAAAATTAAAAAGGGCAGAGTACAATCCAAGAAAGGAACTAACACCACAAGATGAAGAATATCAAAAATTAAAGAAAAGTATTGTTGAATTTGGATATGTTGTCCCTGTAATAGTAAATAGTGATTTTACAGTAATAGGAGGACATCAGGGAATAACAGTTTTAGAGGATTTAGGATATGAAGAAATAGAATGTAATGTTTTAAATCTTACTAAAATTCAAGAAAAAGCATTGAATTTAGCATTAAATAAAATAGATGGTGTATGGGATTATGACAAATTGGAAAATGTGCTTGCGGAATTAAAAGAATCAGATTTTGATTTAGAAGTTACAGGATTTGATTATGATGAAGTGGAAGAATTGTTAGATAAAACAATAGATTCTAAAGAAGATAATTTTCAGGTAGAAGAAACATTAGAAGAAATTGATGAACCTATAACAAAATTGGGTGATATTTGGATTTTAGGAAAGCATCGTTTAATGTGTGGTGATAGTACAAATAAGAAAGATGTTGAAAAATTAATGAGTGGAGAGAAAATAAAGTGTCTGTTTACATCTCCGCCATATAATATGGGTGCTGATTTGTATGAAAATTACACAGATGATTTAGAAAGTAAAAAATACATAGATTTTAATTTGAATGTTGTAAAAACATGGGCTGATTATATTAGAGGATATTTATTTTGGAATATAAGCTATAACAGGAATACAAGATGGGAATTTATTGAAATATTATATCGAATTATTAAAGAATCAGGATTAAGATTTATGGAATTAATTGTATGGGACAAAGGACATGGTATGCCAATTGTTTCAAAGGATATGTTAACAAGACAATATGAAGATATTTTAATGCTTGGAGATGATAAAAGTATTTCAAATGATATGGAATTATACTATCTAGGGACAACAGAGAAAAGAGGATATTTCAATAAGAAAAAAGGCAAAGGAATAACAAATTATTGGAGAATAGGAACAGGAAACACACAATTAGAAAATCACAAAGCCTGTTTTCCTGTTGAGTTACCTGCAAGAGCAATCGAATTAACAACAAAAGAAGATGAAATTGTTGTTGATTGTTTTGGTGGCTCTGGTACAACATTGATTGCTGCAGAACAATTGAATAGGAGATGTTATATGATGGAATTAGATCCTAAATATTGTGATGTTATAGTCAAAAGATGGGAAACACTCACAGGACAAAAAGCAAAACTGCAATAATTAGAAAGGATGTGGTGAAGTAATGTGAATATTGAAGAGTTAGAAAAAGATTATAATTCCGGAATGTTAAAAAAAGATATAATCACTAAACACCATATCACAATGGGACAGTTGAATTATCAAATTTCAAAGAATAATTGGAAGAAAAGAGCAAAAAAAGGAACAAAAGGCAATAAAGGTGGACATGGAACAAGAAATAATAAAAATGCAGTAGTAACCGGTGCATATTCAAAATTTAATGATTGTTTTTCAGAAGATGAATTAGAAATATTTAATGAACCTATAAAAGATAAAAAGAAGGCACTAGAAGAGGAAATAAGGACATTAAAAATCAGGGAATATAGAATGTTAAAAAAGATAAATGAACTTAAAAATAGCAAAGATTTAACAGTTATGAGAATGTCAAAGGCAGGAACATTAGCATCAACAGAGGCAGAAAATACACAATTATTAATTATTAGGTTTGAACAAGCACTAACCAAAGTTCAAGAGGCAAGAAGAAGGGCAATTGATTCACTACATAAAGTAGATATTGAAAATAAGAAATTCGACTATGATAAGTCAAAAGATAAAGAAAAAAGCCCACCACCAAATACCGAAAGAATACAAATTATTAATGATTTGCCATTGGATGAAGATGATGAATTGGAAGTGATTGAAAATGAGCCAAGTTAGAATAAGAGATATTATCGCACCTCATTTTTATAGAACATTCAATTCTAAAAAGACAAATCAAATATATGAAGGTGGAAGAAACTCAACAAAAACATCAATGATAGCAATTAAAATTGTTTATAACTGTTTGAATGAGGATAACTGTTCAGCGGTATGTATGAGAAATCACGCAAATACATTAAGAAAATCAGTATTTAAAGAAATAAAAAGAGCCTGTCGAAGATTAGGATTGGTAGAAGGTGTAGATTATAAATCAACAGTTTCTCCAATGGAAATTACTTTTTTAAAAAATGAAAATACAATATATTTTGCAGGCGGTGATGACTTTGAAACAATAAAAGGAACAATTGATGAAAAGAAATTGATTAAGATAATATGGTTTGAAGAGTTAACAAATTTCAAAGATGAAGAAACAATAGAGCAAATAAAAGCGACATTCACAAGAGGGAACAACGATTGGTTTATGGCTCTATATTCATTTAATCCACCTAAAAATAAATTCGATTGGGTAAATAAGTGGGTTGACAAGAAAAGAAAAGATAAGAACTATTTGGTACATCATAGTGATTATAGAACAGTAAATCCGGAATGGGTTGGAACAATTGCAATAGAAGAGGCAGAAAACCTAAAGAAAAATGATGAAAAAAGATACAATTGGATTTGGTTAGGACAAGTAATTGGATTAGAAGGATTAATATTCAATCCTGATTTAATTGAATATGTGGATGAAAACTACATTGAGAAAAATGATATACGAATTATTTATATAGATTTTGCAATAGATAGTGGACATCAAACATCTGCAACGGCTTGTGGTTGTTATGGATTAGGAAATGATGGCTATTGGTATTTACTAGATACATACTATTATTCTCCAAATGAAAAGCCGGTAAAAAAAGCACCAAGTGAATTAAGTGCTGATTTATTCAATTTTAAAAGAGTTATGATCCAACAATATAAAACAATTACAGATAGAGAAACAATAGATTCTGCAGAAGGTGCATTAAGAAATCAATATTATTTAGATTATGGTGTAAGATTAAACCCTGTTGATAAGGGAACAAACAAAGAAAAATTGGTAGATTATTCGCAGGATTTTATTGCAAAAAGGAAATTTAGAGTTGTTTTAAACAACAATAATCAAATATTTAAAAAAGAAAACGAAAATTATCAATGGTTACCAAAAAGTATTGATAATGGCAAACCTGAACCTGATAAGGCTGAAAAGGATTTTCCTTCTGATGAAAGATATTATAATAGTCATTCGCAAAGTTATTCATATACTTATGCAGACCATACACAAGATGAATTTCAATATTGGGTTAAAGATAATTTAGTTAAATTAGGATTAAAATATTAGTAAAGGAGTAAAAAAATGGATCTATATAATAATATTTCAGATGTTTTAAATAAAAGAAATATACATTTAGCAGTTGGAGATATTTACGATTATATGGAAATATGGAAAGAATGGTATGCCGGAGATGTTGCAGATTTCCACCATTACAATGCAAAATTAGCAAATGGACAAACTGTTGAATGTGAAAGATTAACAATGAATATGTTTAAAAAATTGTGTGAAGATATGGCAAAATTATTATGGACAGAAAAAACACAGATTAAATTAAGTTCATTAAATGCTACAAAGAAATTATGGGCAGTTTTAGATAATAAAGTAAATAATTTTACAACAAATTTTCCAATATTTTTGGAGCAAATATGTGCTTTGGGAAATGGTGCATTGATAGAATATAAAGAAAATGGATTAACAACTATTGATTATGTTACAGGAGATTTGATTATACCATATAAATATACGAATTCGTATGTTTATGGAATTATAACTATTTCTAGATATTCAGAAATTGATGCAGATGCAAAAGGGAAAAAAGGAAAAGTAAAATATTTTACACATATTACATATCATGAATATGAAAATGGAATATATAAAAAGAATAATGAATTATATGTTTCAAAAACAGAGGATGAATTAGGAAAAGAAATTGATTTTAATGTTGAATTTCCTGATGTAAAAAAGAGTTCAGAGATTGAGACAGATGTTCCTTATTTCCAAATAATAAA
>OIEI01000399.1_pt1 | contig 16602 bp, 22 predicted proteins | sample 1581781 | NCBI WGS metagenome assembly OIEI01 (sample SAMN01760935, study PRJEB22395) | human gut metagenome | reverse complement strand
TTAATTATTTTAATAATATTGAAATAAAAAGATTAACAGCAAAAGAAGATGATCCAAACGATGAATATTATAAAATATTTAGAGATAATGATATTCAAAAATATAGGATTGTTAGTGTGGATGATAATAGAAAAGGTAATTTACAACATTATAAATTGGGAGTAAGTGAATAATGGCTAGTGGTTTTAATTTGAAAGTTAAGATGAATAATAAAAGTAAGATAATTAAAGATCATCGGATTAGACAAAGATGGTAAAGTAACAGAATTTTTAAGAGATACAGTTGAAAGATTAAGTGATCCATTTATTCCGTTTAATAGTGGAATGTTGAGAAAAATTAAATCGCATCCATCAAACAATGAAATAAAATATAATAGTCCTTATGCAAAATTTCAGTATTATGGAAAATTAATGCTTACTGAAAAAGGAAGTTCTTGGGCTAGAAAAGGAGAAATAAAGAGTGTAACAAGTAAAAATCTTAAATATCATACTTCTGGAACTGGTGCAAAATGGGAGCAATTAATGTTGCAAAGAAGAAAAAATGATTTAATTAGTGATGTAGAAAATTACATCAAGAAAGGATGATTTATGGCTGATATAAAGGGAAAAATGGAAATAATCAAAGAATTTATAGAAAAATGCCCACTTTTAAAAGGTGGAAAGGTTAATGTAGATTATTTGAAGTCCAAAACTTATAGTTATTCTATTGATGAAACACCTACAACAACAATTATACAAAGATTTGCAGATGGTGGATGTAGAGAACAAATAAATTTTGATTTTAGCATTCAAGCACCATTTAATGCGCTAGAAACAATAAATAATTCTAAATTTTGTGATGATTTTATACAATGGATTAAAGAGCAAGAAAAAAAGGATAATTTACCAGATATAGATGGTATAGAAAAAATTAGTTGCAATAGAGGAACAATATTACAGACAACAGAAACAACTGCAATATATGTTATTCCTATGCAAATAATCTATATAGAAGAATATTGAAAAGAAAGGAGCTTTTAAAATGGCTGAGAAAAAAGAAACAAGAGTCAAAAGAAGTGACAAAGTCGCTTTCTTAAATGTTGGTACATCAACAGAAAAAAACTTTGAAAGAATGCGTAAATTCACAGAAATATCAACATCAAAAAATGCTACTGAATATAGTAGAAGATATGTAGATGAAGATGGAGACACAACTGATACAACAGGTTATGCAGAAGAAAAATCTTATGCATTTGATCAATATAAAGACAATCCAGTTCATGAAAAGATAGCACAAATATCTGATGATGAATTAACTGGAGATGATGCAGTTGTTGAAACTTTAGTTGTAGATAAAACAACAAAAGATACAGATGGAAAATATGATGCAAGATTAAGAAGCTATGCTGTTGTTCCTGATAGTGATGGGGATAGTAACGATGCATATACATATAGTGGAGCATTAAAGGCAAAAGGTAAATTTAAAAAAGTCAAAGTTACTTTAAGCGAAGATGAAAGAACAGCAACAATAGTAACAGAATAGTTAATGTAAGTAGCAGAGGGCAATATAACCTTCTGCTTATTTTTTTTATGAAAGGATGGAATTTATTATGAAAATTAAAAACATTGAGGTTAATTTCGATTTTTTAGATGCTGATGATATGGAAAAATTTGAAAACGAGGCAAAAAAAGTTATTGAAGAATGCGAAAAAGGAGAAACTGCAGGGCTTTCTTATTCACAGGTGATAAGAGAACAATGCAGAATTATAAATAATTTCTTTGACAATGTGTTTGGAGAAGGGATTTCTGAAAAGTTATTTGAAAATAAAAATAATTTGAGAGAACATACAGATGCGTTTGAGGAAATCGTAAAAGAAAAGGAAAAACAACAACAGTCTTTTGCAACATCTTTGAGTAGATACCAACCAAATAGAGAAACAAGGAGGAGCAAAAGAAAATAAAAATGAATAATAACATCCTTTTAGATGAATTACCACAATATACAAATAGTGGTTTGAAAATTAGAACGGATTTCAGAGAAAGTATAAAATTTGAATTATTAATGCAAGATCATAATTTAAGTGAAGAAGTGAAGATAATGCAAGCATTACAACTTTATTATTATGATATTAGTAAAATTACAGATGTAAGACAAGCAGTACAAGATATATTGTGGTTTTATAGATGTGGAAAAATTATTGAAAATAGTAATAAAGAGGACTATGAAGAAAGACAAGAAGATGCAAAACAAATTTATAGCTATGAATTTGATGATGAATACATTTTTAGTGCTTTTATGGAGCAATATGGAATCGACTTAAATGAGATTGAGTATATGCATTGGTGGAAATTCAAATCCTTGTTTAATAGCTTAAACGAGAATACTCAGTTCGTGAAAATAATGGGTTATAGAAATATGAATGTTTCTAAAATAAAAGATAAAGAAATGAAAGCACATTATAAAAAGATGCAAAAATTATATGAATTACCTGATATGAGAACTGATGAAGAAAAAGAGTCTGATTTTGCAAATGAATTGTGGTAATCCCAAAATTTATTATAGAAATGGGGTGAAAGAATGGCAAAAGATGGCTCTGTTGTAGTAGACACCGAGTTAAATAATGATGGATTTAACAAAGGTATAGACAGCATGAAAGGTGGCTTTAGTAAAATAAAGAGTATTGCCGGAACAGCCCTTAAAGGTATTGAAATTGGTGCTGCAGCAGTTACAACAGGAATGGTTGCAATAGGCAAAAGTGCAGTAGATAGTTATGCGGATTATGAACAATTAATTGGCGGTGTTGAAACATTGTTCAAAGAAAGTGCAGGAATTGTTGAAGGCTATGCTAATAATGCATATAAGACAGCCGGATTAAGTGCAAATGCTTATATGGATACAGTTACATCTTTTAGTGCTTCTTTGTTACAAAGTTTGAATGGAGATACTGCAAAATCTGCTCAAGTAGCAGATATGGCAATTACAGATATGGCAGATAATGCAAATAAGATGGGGACATCTATGGAAAGCATACAAAATGCATATCAAGGATTTGCAAAGCAAAACTATACTATGCTTGATAACTTAAAACTTGGTTATGGTGGAACTAAAGAAGAAATGGAAAGATTACTTTCAGATGCTCAAAAAATAACAGGTGTTAAGTATGATATATCAAATTTAAATGATGTATATCAAGCAATTCATGTTATTCAGGGAGAACTTGGAATAACAGGAACAACCGCAAAGGAAGCAAGTACAACAATACAAGGATCTGCTGCTGCAATGAAAGGTGCATGGCAAAATTTATTGACAGGAATGGCTGATGATTCACAAGACTTTGGTCAATTAATCGAGAATTTTGTTGAGAGTGTACTTACATTTGGAGATAATATTATTCCAAGAATAGAAGTTGTTATAAATGGAATTTCAAAATTAGTAGGAGGATTAGTTCAAGAGTTTCTACCTAAAATAATTCAAATGATACCACCATTACTAGAGGAGGCATTACCAATAATATTAACTGCATTACAATCATTGGTACAAAGTATATTGGATGCTTTACCAGCAATAATGCAATGCTTAATAGATGTAATTCCACAACTTATTGATACAATAACAGCAATGCTACCATTATTAGTTGATGTTGGAATGCAAATAATTATATGTTTAATTCAAGGATTGGTAGATGCAATTCCAAATTTAATCATAGAATTAGTTCAACTTGTTAATCAAATAATAGGTGTATTGATAGATAATTTACCAGATTTAATTGATGCTGCAATTAGTTTCTTTATGGGAATTGTAGAGGCTATTCCAGAAATTATTACTGCTTTATTGGACAACCTTGATGAAATAATAAAAACAGTAGTATATGGCTTGATAGATGCATTACCAAGACTGATTGAAGGAGCAATACAATTGTTTATGGGTATTATTCAAGCTATACCAACTATTATAGATGCTCTTATTGATAACTTACCACATATAATCGAAACAATTTTAGAAGCCTTGATTGATGCAATACCTGCAATTATAGATGGTGCAATTCAACTATTTATGGGATTGATACAAGCATTACCTACAATAATTGAGGCTCTTATAGAAAATTTACCAAGAATAATATTAACTATTACTAGTGTACTTATTCAAAATTTACCAAGGCTAATTCAGGCAGCAATTCAACTATTTATGGGAATTATAAAAGCAATTCCAACAATAGTAATTGAATTAGCAAGGAATATGCCTCAAATCATAGCATCAATTGTAAATGGGTTAAAGGCAGGATTTTCACAAGTTAAAGAAATTGGTAGCAATATGATAAAAGGTTTATGGGAAGGAATAAACAATGTAAAACAATGGATTTTTGATAAAATAAAAGGATTTTGCAGTGGAATTATTGATAAGGTTAAAGGTCTATTTGGAATACATTCTCCATCTAAGGTATTTAATAAGGAAGTTGGTCAATATTTAGGATTAGGATTGGGAGAAGGATTTAATGATAGTTTAAAAGATGTTTATAAAGATATGCAAAGAGCAGTAGAACATGAAAATACAAAACTAACATCTAATTTAACAAGTAGTCATCAAATTAAGGTTGAAACAGAAGATAATAGGCAAACACATCTACAAAGTATTGATGATAATAAAGAAATTACTGTAAATTCAGTAACAAATCTTGATGGAAAAGTATTGACTTCATCAGTAAATAAAGGAAATATAAAAAGAAAGTTACAATATGGATATTAGGAGGTGGAGAGAATGTCATTATTGGAACATAATGGTTTTAAGTTTAAAAATATATTGTCTAAAGGATATAATTTAAAAGAAGATGAAGCAGAAGTTCTATCTAGTATTACTATGAGTGATGGAAGTATTAGAAAGAATTATGGAAAAATGCCTAAAACAACAATAACTGTAAAATTCGGACAATTAAATAAACAAACTTATAAAGAATACATAAGTCATTTTAGTAAAAATGAGGATTATTATACATATTATTCTTTCAAATACGATAAGATGATTACTAAAAAATTCTTTGTTTCTCTGCCTGACACCTCAATGATTTCTTCTGTTGGAGATGGAAGAATAGATGAATTTGAGGTAACACTTTCTCAAATAGGAGGCGAGATTAACCAATGATTGATTTAAGTGATGAAATAAGAAAGTCTTATGAAGAAAGTACAACTCAATATGATAAAATAAAAATTGGAAATAAAGAATATCCTATTAGTAATGTACAATATTGTGATGATTGTTATGATGATGGAAATATTTTTGGAACTGCAATTGCAAGAACTCTTGACTTTGAAATTGAAAATATTGTTGATTTAGAAAATAAAGAATTTGAATATTTCACAGGAATAAAAGTTGAAAATTCAGTACATTGGATTTCACTAGGCAAATTCATTACAATTGATGAAGAGCCACGGAGATACTACTTTAATAAATAAAGTAAGTGCAATGGACTATATGCTGAAATCAAATATTTTATATGAATCTAAATTAGATTATTCAAGTAAGAAAATAACAGTATTAGATGTTACAAAAGAGGCTTGCAATTTAGCAGGTCTTGAATTAGCAACAGAAGACTTTGCAAACTGCAATTTTATTGTAGATAGTAATCAATTTGAAGTTGATGCTATAATAAGACAAGTGTTTCAAGCAGTTGCTGGAATATCAGGATCATTTGCAAAAATAAAATCTGATAACAAATTGTATTTTATTACACCAAAATTAATTGATAGTAAAAAGTACAAAGTAAAAGATGTTCATAAAATGTTAGTAGTCGATTTAATGAAACAGAAGGTAAGAAATATAACTAATGATTTAAAAACATTAGGAATAGAAAAAGAGTCAACAAAACAGGTTGATGAAATGATAGTCAAATCGATGAATGAAATAATGGTAAAGAGACTAACAACAAACACAAATGAACCTAGCCTTGAAAAGCAAAGCGATTACTCAGAATTAGTTATAAAAAGGAATACTCATCCGATAAATGTTGTTTCACTAGGTATGAGCCAAGTAGAAGGAGAAAATATTACTTTAAGAGATGAGGAGAGTATTGCAGAAGATGGAGAAAATTGTCTTGCAATAAATGATAATCCATTTGCATATACTCAAGAAAAAAGAGAAGAACTTATTGTGGAATTATTTGATAAAGTAAAAGGATTCTCTTATACATCTTACGAATTGAAAGGACAATGTAAACCTTACTTAGAAACAGGAGATCCATTATGGATTTTAGATTTTGATGGTGCAATTGCATCATCTTTTTTATTTAGATTTACATATAAAAGCCCAAATGGTCTTGAAAGTGAAATGTCAGCACCATCAATTATTAAGGCAACAGTCAATTATCAAAATGTTCCGAGTGATTTAGAAAGAATAAGAAGAACAGAGATTATTGTTGATAAACAACAAGGAACTATTGATGCAATAATTGATAAGCAAACAGAAGATGGTAGCAAGATAAACTCTATGCAAATGAATGCAGAAGAAACAAATGATACCATAAAGAAAATAACAGCAGAATATCAAGAACAAATTGCACAATTAAAATTGACAATTGATGGACTAACTAATACTGTCTCTACTAAAGGTGGGGGCAATATTTTTTCGTATTCAAAAGAAAATTGGAATGAAAGCATAAATGAATATACAAATACCGATTTAAAACAAAATTCAATTTCAGGTTTAGGATATGAGTTGGTTATTGGAACAACAAAACAAGAGGTTCAATTAAAAAATGGTATTTATACGATTAGTTTTCTTTATAAAAATATTAACAATTTAGATAATGCAAAAGTAATTATAAATGGAGAATCATTTAATTTAGAATATACAAACAATAAGTGGAAAGAGTTTGAAAAAACAATAAATGTTACGGCAAATACTATTTCAATAAGTTTTATTACCGACACTAACAATGCAATATATATAACCGATTTAATGGGAAATATAGGAACTGAAAAGCAAACTTGGGAGCAAAATGCAAATGAAACTTATACTGACACGGTGCAGATTGGAAAAGGTATTCAAGTAAATAGTAGTGAAACAAATACTTATACTAGAATTGATAGTGATGGGAACAGAGTATTTAATAAAGCTACTGGAAAAGTAATTTCTGAGTTTACTGACAAAGGAATGGAAACGCAAGATATGGTTGTAAATGGAAAAGCAGAAATTGCAGGTATGCTAGTTCAGAAAGTTGGCAGTCAAACTTGGCTTTCTAGTTTATTGTAGAAAGGAGATAGTATGGCAAGTAGTGGGTCTTTTGGAACTGGTAATTATCACGGAAGATATTTAACATTTAACTGGTGGACCAATGGAAGAAGTATAGATGGTAACTATACAGATATTGGTTGGAATTTAGTTGGTAGTGGAAATGCAAGTGCTAGTTGGTATAAAGCAGGTAATTTTAAAGTTGTCATTGATGGAGAAGAAGTTTATTCATCTTCAAGTCGTATAAACTTATATAATGGAACTACAGTAGCATCTGGAACAAAAAGAATTTATCACGATAGCCAAGGAAATAAGCAGTTTAGTGCCTATGCTGAAGCAGGTATTTATACTGTAGCAGTCAATTGTACTGGTAGTGGCAGTTGGTGGCTTGATAATATTCCTAGATATTTGAATAGTATAAATATTTATAATAATGGAACCGCATTAAATTCAGTTTCAATAAAATGGACTTGTGTTCCAAGAAGAGATTGGACTCAATATTCCTTAAATGGAGGTGGATGGACCGATGCAGGAGACAATGTTGCAGGAGATGGAAAAAGTGGTACATTTACAATAGGTGGATTACAACCTAATACTACATACAATGTAAGAGTTAGATTGAGAAGAGCAGATAGTGGTCTATGGTCAGAGAGTGGAACTTTATCAATTGCAACTAAAAATATTGCTACTATTACGAGTCCAAATAATAATTTTAGCTTAAATAATGAAAGTTCTTTAAAAGTTGATTGCAATAATCCTTCTGGAAATGATATTGCATACTTTTTAGATTGCCCAAGTGGTACAAGGCGTTTGACATCAAGTAGAACTAAAAATACATCTTATACTTGGACAAAGACACAAATATTGTCTATGTTACAATATTCTAAAAATAGTAATAGTGTTTCTGTAAAAGTTGGAATAATTACTTATGGCAATTCAGAATATTATAATGAAAAAGTAGGAACTTTGAATGTTATAAATTCAAATCCTGCTTTTTATAATTTCACTTACGAGGATACAGACGCATCAACAATTAAGTTGACTGGTGGAAATCAATCAATAATTAAAGGATATTCTAATGTTAAGGCAATTATTTCTGCAGCAAATAAAGCAGTGGCTAAAAACTATGCGTCTATGAATTTATATAGATTTGTAGTTGGAAACAAACAATTAGATATTAAGTATTCCGATAATTCTACTGTTAGTGGAACTATTGATAATGCAGATAGCAATATTTTTAATGTTTATGCAATAGATAGCAGAGGAAATTCAACAGTAAAACAAATTTCCCCAAGTAGATTTTTAGATTATTCAGATATTGTAATAAAAAAAGCAAGTATTGCAAGAACTGGTGGAGTTGGATCAGAAACTAGTATATCATTTGAAGGTACTTATTGGGGATATGGATTTGGTGCAATGAATAATGCAATAACATCTTGTTATTATGAATATAAAACCACTAATTCTAAAGATTGGATTAGAGGAGATGAATTAACAACTAAATTAGATGGAAATAATTTTAGTTTTAGTGGAAAAATACGAGGAGACTCTGGTGCAAATGGATTTAGTGTAACAAAAAGTTTTAATATTAGGATTGTTATAAAAGATAGATTGTCTACATCAATTTATGAAATGACATTAGGAACAGGAATACCTGCAATTGCAATATCTAAAAATGGTATTGCAATAAATAATATGTATGATGAAACATTAAAGGGGGCATTGCAAATAACAGGCGATGTCTATATTAACAAAAAGAAATTAAATAGTTAGGAGGAAAAAATATGTCTTTAGTTACAAGTTTTTTAGGGTTATTTAAACACGATACATCAAATGATGCAGATCTAAATAGTAATTTCGATATAGATACTGCATTAAATGAAAACTGGGACAAAGTTGATGCTGGTGTAAAAAAATTAAATGATGAAAAAGTTAGTAAAGAAACAGGAAAAGGCTTATCATCAAATGATTATACAACAGCAGAGAAAACAAAATTAAATGGGATTGCAACAGGAGCTCAGGTTAATGTATTAGATGGGCTGACATTAGAAGGAAAAGCATTAACTAATTTAAACAAGAAAATTGAAATAAAAGATGCAGAAGTTACAGGAGCAAGAAAGTCAACAATAAAATCAAAAACATTTAGTTCAGTTACTGCAAGAATAGAAGAAATTGAAACAGATGTTGAAAACATAGAAAGAAAAAGAGGACATATATATGGTGTTAGAAGAAAGATAACTAATAACACAAATACGGCTTGGGAAAGAATAGAAGATAGTATTGGGTTAGTTGCTAATGCTACTAAAAATGGCACAACAGTTCAAAATGATTTCGATAATTTATATCCTTGGAGTCAAATAAGAACATGTAATTATGATATTACTACTGGAAAAGTAAAGGCTTGGTATGGAGATGCAAGTTTTAAATTTGATGGAACGAATGGAGATGTATATACATATATTCCAGATGTTTATATTAAAGTATATCAAGAAAATGATTATGATTATATCTTAATTTCTGATATTGAAAGAAGCGGATTTACACATTACAAAGATTTTTATTATGCAAGATATGTAATGGGATTAGTTGATGATAAATTGCATTCATATAGTGGTTTGATACCAGTATATAATAAAACAATATCACAATTTAGAACATTGGCACAAAACTTAGGAAGTAAATTTTCATTGTTAGATTATAGATACTTCATTTTACAAATGCTTTATTTAGTAGAGTATGCAGATTATAATTCTCAAAATAAATTGGGAAATGGCGTAATGACTGGTCAACAGTCTACTGCACTAATTGCTGAAACAGGTGTTAACAGAATTATAGTAAATTCAACAAATTTATATGTTGGAAGAACAATTGCAATAGGAACTGCTTGGTGGAATATGTCTATTGCATCTAATAGAACAATTACTAAAGTTGAAAATTATTCAGATGGTAATGTTTCTGGTAAAGTAATTTATTTCGATGGTGCTGCAGTAAATATTGCAGTAGGCAATGTGATTTGGGGAATAGGACAAGAGTCCGGACAATGCGATAGTCTAGGAATGAAATCTGGTTGCATTGTAAATGATGGATTTCATTCTATGATTTATAGAGGAATTGAAAATATATTTTCTAATATGTGGCAATTTGTTGATGGATTAAATATTAAAGATAGAGTTGCATATTTATGCAAAGATCACTCTCAATATAAATCTGATATATTTGTTGCACCATATAAAGTAATTGGATACACAAATGCTGATACAAATGGATATGCAAAAAATCTTGGTTATGATCCAGATGAACCTTTAGCAAGATTTCCTAATGAAATTGGTGCTGGATCAGGCTCAGGAACATCTGATTACTATTACCAAAACACAAGAAATAGAATTGCTCTTGTGGGTGGCTATTTCAACTTTGGCGCTTACTGTGGCTTGTGGTGTTGGTATTTCAACTATGATTCTTCGTCTGCGTACTTCAACTTCGGTTGTCGTGTTCTTATTGATAACCAGTAAAACAGGGGTGTGGGGGCGGTCAGCCTCCCACAAAGGATAACTAATCTCTGGTATAGTTAAAATGTTAAGGAAAAAATTATATAATTATTATCAAACACAATAAATAAAAAAGGGATTTGGTGTGTGTTCGACCGAGCTTTGCTCTTCGTTTCGGAGTTTTTGCTCATGTGGGTGGCAATTTCAACAATGGCGCTAACTGTGGCTTGTGGTATTGGAATTTCAACAATGATTCTTCGAATGCGAACTTCAACATCGGTTGTCGTGTTATTATTTTTGGAAAATTAATTATAGATAAATTACACATCATTTTCCGTGCCCCTTGGCAAAAATAGAGTCGCAACTGGACTGGTTTAGTAGCTTCTTTTTAGTCGAAAGACCGGTAGACAAAAATAAGAAATATCAGGAGAACATAAGATGAAAAGAATAGGCAATATTTATTCAAAGCTATGTGATAAAAATAATATTAAGATAGCAATTTTAAAAGCATCTGCAGGTAAAAAAAGCAGAAAAAATGTTGTAAAAATAATGAACAATATAGATTATTATGTAGATGATATATATAAAATGCTAGTTGATAAAAGTATAAAATTAAGTCCGTATAAAAAGATGAAAATTCACGATGGAGTTAATAAAAAAGAAAGAATAATATTTAAGCCTGCTTTTTATCCAGACCAAGTAATTCATTGGTGTATAATGTTACAATTGCAACCAATACTAGAAAAGGGAATGTATGAATATTGCTGTGCATCTGTTCCAAATCGTGGTATTCATTATGGTGGAAAGCAAATAAAAAGAATACTAAAAGATGATAAGAAAAATACTAAATATTGCTTAAAATTAGATGTGAAAAAATTTTATCCAAGTATTGATAAATTTTGTATGAAAAGTAAATTTAGAAGAATAATCAAAGATTATGATATGTTAGATTTAATAGATAAAGTAATCGATAGTTCTGATAGTGGATTACCTATTCGGTAATTTCACAAGTCAATGGTTTGCAAATTTCTATTTACAGGATTTAGACCATTATATAAAAGAACAATTAAAAGTAAAATATTACTTGCGATATATGGATGATATGGTATTGTTTGGAAGAAACAAAAAGGAATTACACAAGTGTAGATTGTTAGTTGATGAATTTCTGCACAAAGAAGGTTTAAGATTGAAGGAAAATTGGCAATTATTTAAAACAGATTCAAGACCATTAGATTTTTTAGGGTATAGATTTTATAGAGGATATACAACATTAAGAAAAAGTAATTTTTTAAGAATTAAAAGAAGAGCAAAGAAAATCTATAAAAGGAAGAAAATCAAATTAACAGATGCACAAGCAATGATTAGTTATAATGGATGGCTGAAATATTGTGATAGTTTCAATTATAGGAATAAATATATTAAGCCATATATAACAATCAAAAAATGTAAAGGAGTGATTAAAAATGCAAGTAAATTTTCAAGTGGAATCAGACCAAAAACCAAATAAATATTATATTGAAAACATATTAAATAATGAATGTGATATTATATTAAATGATAATATTACAAAAACAGAAAAAACTGAATATGATAGCGGAACAGGAGAGCCAACAACAAAAAATGTGTATACATTTGATTCTTATAGAATCCATAATCCATATAGAGATAATTTAGAAGAAGAATTGTCAACAACAAAAGGATTTAAAGTATGGCTAAATTTTGTGAAAGAGCAATATCAAAATCAAGCCGAAAATGTATCAATAGAAGAAAGACTTTCTACTGCCGAGGCAGTAATTGCTGAAATTTTAGGTGGGGAGGTATAGTCTATGAGTGCAATAGTAAAATTTTATGTATTACAAATAAAAATGAAAAAAATGACTATAGATGATGTTCCTTCAAAATGGAGAGAGCAAGTAAGAACTGAATTAGAAAAAGAGTCTGAATAAGGCTCTTTTTTCATATACGAAAGGAGAATTTAAATGGAAAAAGAACTAAATGAATTTAAAATTGAAGTTCTTACACAATTAGCAGTCATTAATAGTAAATTAGATGGATACGGAAAAACACAAGAAGTAGCAGTTCAAGCAGATAATAGAAGTAAACAAAATGAACAAGATATAAAAGATATGAAAGATACTAACAAATGGGCTTTTAGAACAAGTGTAGGAGCGGTTATCACAAGTGCCATAGGAATTGTTTTTTTACTTATTAAATTAGGAGCAGGAATCCATTAGAAAGGAGGAAAAGCAATGAAACAAGCATGGAGTGATTTGAAAAGTTTTGTAACAGTTGCTTTCACATTAACATTAATAGTTTTGATAGTAATTGTTGCATTAAAATCTAATTGGGATATATTCCAAATAGTATTTACTTTATTTTCAAATGTGGTTGTGTCTGTGTTTACATATTATTTTACAAAGAAAGATAATAATGAAAATACTGAAAAAACAGAGAAAATTGAGTAAATAAATATCATTACTAAAAAATAAAAAGGGCTTAAAAGCGATTGTCGCAAGCCGTTTTTAGAGTTACCGGAAGAAAATTCCGGCATTTTTTATATACAGGAAGAAAATATAGAAATCTTCCTGTATTAAATTTTATATAAGGAGGTATTCGATATGGAAGAGGAAAAAATCGAATTAACTGAAGAAATGGAAAAAGAATTATCAAATGGTAAAGAGGAGGGTGAAGAATAATGGGAACAATGTCAAAATTATCACAGGGTGCATATATTGCACACTCTAACAATTATCAAAAAGGAAGAAATGGACACAGAATTTGCAAATTTACACCACATATTATGGCAGGAATATTGACAGGTAAACAATGTGCAGTAAATATATTTCAAAATCCAAATAGGATTGCATCTGCTAATTATTGCATAGGAAATGATGGAGATATAGTATGCAATGTTTATGAAGAGGACAGGGCATACACATCAAGTTCTAGGTCAAATGATAATCAAGCCATAACAGTTGAAGTTTCAAATTGTGAATATGGTGGAGATTGGAAAATATCAGATAAAGCATGGAATTCATTAGTTAATTTAGCAGTTGATGTTTGTAGTAGATATGGATTTAGGCTTGTATATGATGGAACACCTAATGGAAGTTTAACAAGACATAATATGTTCGCAAATACATCTTGCCCAGGAAAATATCTACAAAGTAGATTTCAAGAATTAGCTGATACGGTTAATGCAAGATTAGATGGTGGAAATGTACCAACACCAAGTCCTGCTCCTAGTGGAAGTAAATCAAATGAGGAACTTGCAAATGAAGTAATTGCAGGAAAATGGGGAAATGGTGAAGATAGAAAAAATAGGTTAACACAAGCAGGTTATAATTATTCTGCAATTCAAAGTATTGTTAATCAAAAATTAAGTGGTGGATCTACACCAAAACCACAATTAAAATCTAACGAAACTATTGCACAAGAAGTAATAAATGGCGCTTGGGGTAATGGACATGTTAGAAGAGATAGATTAACTGCTGCAGGCTATAATTATGATGTTATTCAAGACATTGTAAATCGTAAATTAGGATATGGTTCTACATCTGCATCAAATAAAAAGTCAAATGAAACAATTGCTAATGAGGTTATTAGAGGTGATTGGGGAAACGGGCAAGACAGGAAAAATAGACTAACTGCTGCGGGATATGATTACTCTGCTATACAAGCAATTGTTAATAGAAAGTTATTATAAAAGTAGGGGGGAAATCCCCTCTACTATATTTTCTTCAATTTATTTTGAATATCTAACAATATATTAAAAGACTGTTGAAATGTTGTATTATTCATATCTAAATCTTTTATTTTTTTAAGTATTTTTTTTATTTCAATATTATTGGTGTAATCTTCTATATTAGTATTTTTTGGAAGGTCATCAATAACTTTGTATTTTAGTTGCAATTCATCAAGTTTTTTAGTATATTTGTCTAATGAGGAAATAGGAAAACCACATTTTATAATTTCAGGGCTTAAAGATGTGAGTTTCAATCCTAATTTTTCATTCAAAATTTTTGCATCTTCATTTAATGTATTATAGAAAATTCCCACTCTAAATATATAAATTGAGGATGCATCATGCTTTTTTAATTCGTTCAATTGGTTTATTAATTTGCTCATCTTCATTATTCTCCATTTCTCTTTTTAATATTATAAGTTCTCCGCGGGGTTACTCCTAAAATAACACAAAGTTTTTCAAGTGTGTCGAAATGAATTCCGGATAAATCCTCTTTCATTAAATTAGAAACAGAATGATGGCTTTTTCCCATTTGATTTGTTAACCAATATTTAGATTTTCCCTGTTCTTCAAGTATTTCTTTGATTTTTAAATATATCATTTTATCACCTCCTTTATGGTAACCCTACTTATCTATTATAAGGTTTAGGTGAAATTTATTTAACTACATCAGGGTTTAGGGATTGCAGGGTTAAGGCAAGTCTGTTATAATATCATTGAGGTGCAAAACAAATGGAAAGTATTGAAGAAGTATTAAAATATGCTATTGAATTATTAGAAAATGGAAATACAACATATTGTCGAATATATTTATCAGAGGCATTAGAAAATTTTAAAAAAGCAAATTCAGATAAAGAATTGCAATATATGAAAGAATTGGAAGATGCTTTGAAATAGGTATACTGTGGTGTAGTTATATTATTTAACATAATATGGTATAATAACATTAGGGGAGCTCTCCGTAAAAGGAGGGATTTGTATGAAGAAGATTGAAAACCAAATATTATTAAAGGTAAGTAATGATTTAACACCAATAGACAAAATTATACTATGGATAATGAAAAGGTATACATACAAAATATACAGAATAGGTTTCAATGATGGATATTATTTTAAGAAATAATTTCCCACTTTCCCACTTTTTTCCCACTCTAGTTCAAAATAGTGTGGAAAAGAACGGAAATGAAAAGTCGAAAAAAGTCGAATAAATAGGGATGTTTAGAAAAGAACAAGAATAAACAAAAGCATAAAAGATGAACAGTTGGTTCAGGTGTTGTTTCAGAAGTTATTGAATAATATAAATCATGGAATATAGAAAAGGCAAGGGTTACAAGAAATTGCAACACCTTGCTTTTTTGTACTATTTTAAAATTTCATCAACTTTTTTCAGACTCAATTACAAATAAAATTAATTTTATTAATAATATTTTCTTTAGTCTAAAGTAGAAAAATGTAGGGTCGATTTTAATCGCCTGTATAACAATTTTAAATCTAAGTTTAACCAATCCCTTAATCTTAGAAAAGTCTATTTTTCATTTGACTTTTTTTGTTTTTAATTATATACTATACGTGTTAAAATAATTGAAGGAGAGAGTTTTTATATGAAAATCTTCAAAATGACTATATTAATGGTGCTAATAATATTATTTACTATGTTTTTTACAACAAACATATCAAAAGCAACAACAGTAGAGGTAACAACAGATAATTTGAATTTTAGAAGAGAAGCATCTACAGATTCAGAAGTTATAATGGCGTTTCAAACAGGATATAAATGTGAACTAATTGCAGAAGAGGGAAATTGGTATAAAGTTAAATATTTAGGAATGATAGGATATATAAGTAAGGATTATGCAAAAAAAGAGCAAGAACCTGAAAAAACGGAAGCTAATGCAGAAACACCAACTACTACTAATACAGAAGAACCTCAAAAACCAGATGAACAACAAACAGAAACAATTAGTAATAAAGTATTAAAAGATACAAGTATAAAAATTTTACCACTTATTTATTCAGAAAATATAGGTTCACTAAAACAAGGAACACAAATAGAGGTTATTAATACAACAACTACTTGGGCATATATACAAACAAATCAAATAAGCGGTTGGATAAGAAAAGACATAATATCAACAGAAACAAGTACAAAGAATAATCAAGCAAATAATAATG
>OIEI01000380.1_pt1 | contig 17351 bp, 9 predicted proteins | sample 1581781 | NCBI WGS metagenome assembly OIEI01 (sample SAMN01760935, study PRJEB22395) | human gut metagenome | reverse complement strand
GATTTCGCCTTGGGCAGCCGCTTTTTCAGCGCTTTCAGCTCCCGCTCCAGCGCCTTCCGCTGCTCGATCTGGGCGCGGAAATCCTCCAATTCGTCAGCAGAAATATACTTCTCCCGCCGCTTTTTGTTTTCCGTCCAACGGTGGTAGAAATACTCCTTACCGTTAACGGTTTTCTTCGTGATAGAGCCAGCGGGCAGAGCAGATATCTGCTGCTCCAACTCTGTCACCCGTGCCTGCATATCGGATAATTCCATAGCGCACCTCCTGTGAGATACTATTCTATGCAGAATTATACCCCATTATACCCTCGAAATCAAGGACATAATAGGGTATAATCATTTTTCTTTGGCCGCTTAGCCACTAGTATTTTAACGATACAATATTGCTTAGCTACTTAGTAATATTTTCGAGCATCAGCCTACAATTTTTACAAATGCCGCAACGATTTCCTCAGCTTCTTCCTTGGTATTATACTTTCCAAGAGAAATACAAATGGTACCTTTGGCGTAACCATCATCAAGCCTATATCAGTGAAAACGAACGACAACAGGCATGCTCAACCGTGTGCCCCTCAACGGGAAGAAGCGCAAGCACACCCACGTTTTTATTGACGAGTTCCATGTGGTATTTGCGAATGAGTTCCCTGCGCAGTTCGTCAACTCTGCACGACGGCAGTTCCGTAAGCGCAACGCACAACTCTGACGATAGCTACCGCGTAAATCAGTATCCAGCGGGGCATTATGAAATTCTCGGATATGAGGGTACTGAATCCGTAAAATGAAGCCTTATTTTATCCAGCGCCGAGCTCAGAGATGGGCTTGGTGCTGGATTTTTTTCGCATGCAAATGTCGAGCAAAAACGACAACTTATGAAAAATATCGAGAAAATAACCCTATATCATTGAATTATTCGAAGCGTTGTGATAAAATATTTATTGATAACCTGTAAAAATAGGCGTATTGCGCCCTGATTGGGATAAATGAGAAAGGACGATCGGCTATGCGCGTGAGCTATGACAGACTTTGGAAACTGATGAAGAACAATAAAATGACAAAACGCGATCTTGCTCAAGCTGCCGGATTCAGTCAATACATGATGGGGCAATTTACCAGAGCCGAATATGTGTCCTTAAAAGAAATCGCAACCCTGTGTGGTATCTTCCATTGCAATATTGAAGACATTGTTGAGATAATTGAGGATTAAAACATATGGCAATACGAATAGAGTGGGATGAATTTGAGATTGCCCTTCTTATAGAAGCGTGTGAAGAGGTCCTTCGTAAGGGAAAACCCAAATCGGAAGTAGTCAAGACCGTTTCTTCCAATTTACGCAAGCGTGCTATAAGTAAAAATATAGCAATAGACGATGTTTTTCGCAACGAAAATGGCATTGCGCTTCAAATGCAAAAGATGGCTTATTTGCTTACCCATGGTGAAAAAGGCATGCCTGGCGCAAGTAAATTGTATGCTGAGGTTGCTGAACTTCGAGAGGAAAACCCTAAAAAGTTTGAGGAGATACTCAAGAGAGCAAAAGAGGAGATTGAAATGACAGACTTGTCACAACAGAATATCGATAAAAAAGCTCTCTTTGCCCAGTGGTTAAACGAGCATCCGATTAAGAAATATACTCCATCCGCAATCATAGATGCATTAGACGTGGCCTCTCGCTATTGCGTTTCGAAAAAGGTTTGCAAGGATGGCTTTTGGAGTATGCAAAACAAGGCAGAATTCAATGCAGCTACATCCAAATTGCTTTCTTTTAGACTTTTTAGACTAAAGTATAGGTCTGCGGCAGCCAAAATGGATAAGGCCATTCCGCTTTATAAAGCATTTTTAGATTCATATGTAGCGTCGCGGGAAGAAAACACAGCTGAGTTTGAAGGCGAAGCATTGAATGAACCGGATAGCATGTTATCAACTGCCGCTGCAAATTCTGATGATATAATTCGTCTTGATTTTTCTGATATTGGAAGCTTGATCTTTTCCAAGCCAGTCTGTTTGAACTATAAAGATCATACCTTTACCGATTTTAATAGCTGGGCAAGTCTTTACGCAAAAGTTGCATTCTTGTTGAAACAGGACTATCCACAGATTATAGTGGACGGAGGATCTCTTTCAGAAGGGGCTGCACCGGAGTTTTCAATGAATTCGAAAGCATTGAGAAAGCCTAAGGCAATAACTGATGGCCTGTTTATTGAGACGAACCATTCGGCAACAGAAATCGCTTCAAGGATTGCTACGCTCCTGCGTTTGTGCGGCGTTGACCTTAACAAAGTGTCTATTACCTATACGCTCAAAAAAGAAGCCGAGCAAAAGAGAACGTCTCAAGCCAGGAGTGAGAATGAAAAGCTTTATGAAAAGCTCTATTCAATTTCACGCATTTATGATGATCCTGCCGGACTTTCTCTCAACAGAATTACTGGTTTATTAGGCCAGAGTGATGACCGTGAACTCGTTCAGGGCATACTGGACCATGCACCGTGGGCTCATAGAATTGAAAATGGGATATACTCATTTGCTTCTGCCGATACTATAAGCGCGAGGAATGAGAAAAAAGCAGGAAAAGATGACACTATTTCTGATTCCGCATTTTATGATTATCTTGACAAAACTTTGTGTATGGCGGAGCCGACATGCCGAAGTTATGTTTCTGCTATTCGTTCAGCTGAAAAATATGCAAAGGATTACGGATTCACTTCATATCGCATATATGATGTGACAACAAGCGATGCGGTTGCTCTTTTAAACGCCTTGATGAAAGATGATGGCTTTGCCGCATATAACATCCGGCAGCACAATCGCTTCAGAGCTGCTTTCACGAAGTTTGCTGAAATGGCGGGTCAGAGTATTGCAGTCAAAAAGACAGGTGCTCAGCTGCAAAACAAACCGCAGGAACAGCCAATTGCCCCTTTTGACAAAGAGAAATACATTGAAATACTAATGTGTCGATATCGCAATGGTATTACCTTTGACTCAATTGATTTTGATAACTTCCGCGAAACATATGAAGACCTTTATGACAGCAGCATTGACGCAGATGATGACACGCTTGAACAACAACTTCGGCTCTGCGGTGTGTTCTATAATAATCGCCTGTTTCCTGCAGAAGGAATAATGGATGACGAAACAAGGGAAAAGCTGTTTACCTATATTGAGAACAGTTTTTCATCCGGCAAAAAGGTTCTGTATTATAAAGCTGTTTTTGAAGACTTGGCAGATGCCTTTGCAAACTGCTATTCTCTTGCGGATGAGCATATGCTTCGTGTGTTTATCGAGTTCACTGCGGATCCTGATAAATATTATTTCTTCAAAGACTATATGTCAGTCGAGGCGAATGTAAAAATCGATGACACTGCCGAGGTTGAAGACTTTCTCTTGTCTGCTGGCAAGCCGATGAAAGTTGAGGATGTTTGCACGGCTCTTACGCACATTCCGAAGGAGAGAGTAGACAGTATTATCAAATTTGACAGTCGCTTCCGCAGAAATGCCAAAGGTGAATACTTCCATGCGGACATTTTTGAAATCTCAGAGCCGGAGCTTGAGAAGATCGCTGCAATTATTGATGGCTCTATCGCCGAAAATGGATACGCAATCTGGACAGATATATGGAATATAATTCAGGAAACAATGCCCGTTTTCCTTGAAAACAACTTGTATCTTTCCGCTCTCGGTGTGCGGAATGCTATTTCTGCGCACTATTTGGGCAAATTTAATTTCAACGGTGCAGTAATTAGCAGACCAGAAGACCACTATGAAATGCGAGACATCTATCAGCTCTATGCGAAACATCATCCGACTTTTACGGCTGATGACATTTATAATCTGTCCAAAGAGCTTGACACAGTAATCTACTTTGAGGCTCTTTCCGAGGTGTCGGTACGAGTAAGTCATGATCTGTTTATCTCGAAGGAGATGATACCCTTTGATACAGATGCAGTTGACAGAGCCATCAACAGTTTCCTTTCAAAAGACTACATTCGCATTCGCGAGATAGATTCATTCCTCATTTTTCCGAATGTGGGTTATGAGTGGAACGAATACCTGCTCGAAAGCTTTCTGCTTTCCTATAGCAAAAAATTCGCTCTTGTTAACAATGGACTGTCATTGAACAATGTGGCCGGCTTCGTCGTGAAGAAAAGTGGACAGATAAATGATTTTATTGATGCATGTGCGGCCTTCCTTGCCGATGGGCGCATTGAATTGAAAAAGGTAGATGCTTTGAACTATTTGGCGGATATGAATGTAATATCCCGTCGCAGTTACAAAGACATCGATCTGGCCCTGCGTCGGGCAGCACAAATACGCAGAAGGAAGGAATAACATACATGTACTCTTACGAATGGGACAGCTCAACAGGCGGATATGTTTTGACGCCGACCCCGCTCGCCTTCTCTAAAGAGCCACGTCCCGTGTACTATAAAGAACTTGATATACTTGGCTTCGACAAGCATTGGAAATATGACAAAAACGACTGTTTCCCTTATATGTGGGCGGAAGCAAATAACTACTTTTATCGCGGTAGACTGGTCGCAAAGGTGAAAGGTGGTTCTTGCTATACTGCGCCCGAGATTGTGCTGATTGAAGATCCAGAGCCGAACGGCTTTCCTCTCCGGTTTGTCGATATCCCTGCGATGATTGAGAAGAACAGGAATATTATCGAACAGCTGGCGCAGGACACAATTAAGAAAATATACAACACTTTTGTTGAGTACCAGAAAAAGGTGGATGTGTTTTATGTTGCTTTTTCTGGCGGCAAAGACAGTGTTGTTACATTGGATTTGGTTCAGCGTGCTCTTCCGCATAACAGTTTTAAGGTTTTGTTCGGTGACACAGGGATGGAATTTCCGGATACATATGATGTTGTTGATAGTATTCGAGATCTTTGTAGCGAAGAAAAAATTGATTTTCTGATTTCAAAATCAGAAATTTCTCCAATTGACAGCTGGCACATTTTCGGTCCCCCTGCTCAAACAATGCGATGGTGTTGCAGCGTTCATAAAACAGCCCCACAAATTATCAAATTAAGGGATTATACGAATAATCCGCACTTTCGAGGTATGGCATTCACGGGCATAAGGGGCGATGAAAGCGCTTCAAGAAGTGAATATGATGATGTTAGTTTAGGCGAGAAGGTACGTGGGCAATACAGCTGTCACCCTATCTTGGAATGGAATTCAGCAGAGTTATTCGATTATATTTATTCGAGAAATCTGGTGATTAACAAGGCATATAAAAAGGGAAACAGTAGGGCTGGTTGTCTCGTATGCCCTATGGCAACTTATAAAAACATGTTTTTCAAGGAGGTTTGCTATAGCAATCCATCTGAAAGAGCATACACGACAACTGATTTTAACGAGATAATTCTTGAAACATCCTCTAAAAACTTAGCTACCGAAAAGCAGGTACGCGAATTTATGGAGATTGCAGGATGGAAAGCACGTAGAAGCGGGCGAGAACTTTCAATTGCAAGGAGCTTATGCTCTGATAGCTTTGAAAAGGGTATCTTCAGAATCAAAGCAACCCAGAAAGCAACTTCATGGAGGGAGTGGATAAAAACCTTGGGGCAAGTTATTTATCATTCCAACAGCGAAGTTGAAATTGTTTTCAACGGGAAAAAATATGTAGGGGAAATCGATGATAAAGAGGCTGAAGTTGAGTTTATATTCAACATAGGAACAAATACAAAAACCGACATAGATTTCATGTCTGCATTCAAAATAGTCATGAGAAAAACGGCCTATTGTATCTTATGCAAAGTCTGCGAGTCAAACTGCCCTCATGGGTATATAACAATGAAAAGCGGCAAGGTAAAAATCGATGACCGATGCGTAAAGTGCAGAAAATGTCACGATATTTTTTACGGTTGTTTACTCGCTAATTCGATGAGATTGCCTAAAGGAGAAAGTAAGATGGGTAGCATTAACAGATATGGGAATATGGGTGTGGAGTTTGACTGGCTTACGCAATACTTTAACGCAGTCAAGAGTGGATTTGATTTTTGGACATCGAGTCATTCCCTTGGAACGAATAAAGTTAAATATCTCAAAAGTTTCCTTCAGGATAGTGGAGTAGCGACGAAGAAAAGAAACGAAAAAGAGCCATTCCTCACACGTTTCGGGGAAATTATTGCTGATATAGGAATTGATGAGCCACTTGCATGGGGACTTATTGCGTGTAATTGGTCATATTCCAGCCAATTCGGATGGTGGGTAAGAAATATCGAATTCAACAATTCGTATTCACCGGAAGCAATTTTTGCTATGTTAGATGATACTATAAGCGAAACGGTGAGAGAACATGTGGTTTCTGCATTTAAGAACATTTTTATTTCAATCAAGCCGCTAGCAAATGAGATAGGTCTCGGCATTTGTGATTATGAAGAAAAAAGCACTGGCCGAAAGCTAAACTCAATTATCAGGTTTCCGTGGGCAAATCCCGATGAGCGAGTTATTTTGTATTCCCTCTACCTGTTTTCTGAAAAGTGCGGCAACTACAAACAATTTACCCTGACGAGATTGCTTGACACATCCATCGAAAGCGATGGAATCAGCCCTACGCAGATTTTCGGATTGAATCGCGACACCATGGAAAAGATTCTAAACGGACTGACCTTCAACTACCCCGATCTAATTGAAGCACGATTTACCTTGGGCCTCGATAATATCACTTTAAAGAGCGATAAGAGTGCCGAGGAAATACTGAACGAGCTGTTCTGAGGAGGAGACGGAGATGAGTTATAGAGAGTATTTCAACATTGATCCCGAATATTTTTCCCAGGTTGATAAAAAGCTTATAGAAGAAAAGCCGGATCTCTGGAAAAAATTCTGGCCGCATCCCACCTTTGTACAACTGCTCAAGGCCATGGTGGATGTTTTGGAACGGAAGCAGAAGCTGTCTATGTGGGTGGACGGTGCTTACGGTACCGGTAAATCTCATGCGGTATTCACTCTAAAGAAGCTCATCGAAGCTTCCGATGAAGAAACAACTGCCTATTTTGAGAAATATGGACTGGATAATTTCCTCTGCAAGAAGCTCTTGAACCAGAAAAACGAAGGAAAAATACTTGTCTGCCACCGCTATGGGTCTTCTGATATTCAAAGCGATACGGACTTAATAGTTGCTATGCAAGAAGGCATTGAGAAAGCCTTGGCGGAAGCGGGAATAGAAAATACAGCAAATACATCTCTGAAGAATTCTCTGATTCGTTTCTTCGAAAACGAGGAGAACAGGCAGAGCTTTGATATCTATGCCAAAGGGACATACAAAACGGCGCTCGGAGGAGATACTTCAGATAGTGTCCTAAAAAAGCTGAGAGAGTACGATGAAGAAGCTCTTAGAAGCCTTATCAATAAGATTTTCAAGGTTCCGGCAGTTCGAAACGGATTCTCCATGAATACCGGCGAACTTTGCGATTGGATTCGTGAGGTTATTGAGAAGAACAATCTCAAAGAGCTTGTATTTATTTGGGATGAGTTCTCCGAATACTTTGAAAACAATATGCACCATCTGACCGGCTTCCAGCAGATTGCAGAGCTGGCAGCAAGTGCACCGTTTTGCCTGCTGATCGTCACGCATAAGGCAGAGGGCTACTTCTCCGACGGAGACCCGGATAAGAGAAAAATTCTTGACCGTTTTGTTTCTCCAATTCATATCTCACTGCCCGAAAACATTGCCTTTGAACTCATGAATCAGGCAATGAAGAAAACAGAGGATGAAGATAAGGCGGCAAAGTGGGAAAAGAACAGGGCGAGCCTTGACAGACGTTCTCAAACCAGCCGCGCGGCCGTCAGGAAAGCAATTAATCTTACCGATGAAGATCTGACTAATGTTCTCCCGATTCATCCGTATGCGGCTCTTTTACTCCAGCATATTTCGATCTACTACACATCTACAGCGAGAAGCATGTTCAACTTCATTAAGAACGATGAAGGTGAACAGGTTCATGCCTTTCAGTGGTTTATCGACAACTATGATTTCAAATCTCGCAATCCTTTCCTCACCGCGGATATGCTCTGGAACTTCTTTTATGAGACCGGCAGCCAGAAACTTGCCGACGGAATCAAAGAGGTTCTCAGCTGCTACACCCCTAAGCTTGACAAGGAACTGCTTGAAGATGAAAAGAGCGTCTTGAAGGTAATCCTGCTTCTGCAGGCAGTCTCTGAGCGAATGACCGGCAATCGGGATATTTTCCTGCCAAACAACAGAAATCTTGAACTTGCTTTTGAGGGAACAGACCTTCAGTTTACTGCGCCAAAAATCGCAATGAAGATGCTAAACGACCATGTTATCACAAGGACACCGTTGACCGGCGATGTATTCTCTTATTGCTGCAAAAACAATGGGCCGAATGTCGACTCTACGCCGTTTATCGCTCAAGCCAAGCAAAAATCTACTAAGGACATGACCTTTATGGCCGGCAGTAATCTGCGCAGTACGATTGAATTTACTGGTGCGTTAAGGCTTCGTTACTCACTTGCTTATGCCACACTTTCTGACTTCGACAGCGAAATCAAAAAGGCAAATAATCCAAGCGCAGTTGGAAATAAGCTTTATGTTGTAGCAACTATAGGCAGAGACTCTTCCGAAAGTGGCGCACTGAAAAAGAAAATTGAAAACTTCTTTGAGAGCAATCGCGAAACAAATGCTGTGGTAGTGGACAGTTCTTCCGTGCTCCTTGGTGAGAGCGAATATACAGAATTTGTCGAAAACTATGCAATGGCACTTGCAATTGCAAATAGTGATATAGATCAGCGCAAGACATACGAAGGATATGCCATAGAGGTTCTTTCCAATTGGGCAAAGCGCATTAAGAACGGTGCCTTCTATGTCTACTCTCGCTATGCTCCGAATGGAGAACGTGTTGCGAATATAGCGGATCTGTTTGAAAAACTGATGGATGTCGACAAGTTCCATTATCCGCAGTGTTTGGAGGGCACTTTTACAAGTGTCCTAAACACCATGTATGATGCCAATTCTCTCGGTGCTGGAGCAACTTGCGGAATTACAGAGGAAACCAAAGGCACTTTCCGATCCGGCAATGAGGCCACAAAACTTGAAAATGCATTGAAAGGCGCTTGGAAAGTCCCGGAATACTGGAAAACCTCACACATTTATATTGCAAATCTGAAGAGAGCCGTTACCAAGATAATTGATGAGGCGTTCGACAAGAGTGATAGAATTTCTATTGCTCAGATTTATGATGTCCTGAAAGCGGAGCCGTATGGGTTTATGCCATGTAACCTTACTGCGTTTATTCTTGGTTTCATCTTGAAAGAGTATGCTAACGGCATTTATTCCTACAGTGATAATTTGACAACTGTACCGCTGGATACAGACAAGCTTGCATCAATGATTTCCGAAATCATTAAGCAGGAGAACACACCGGATAAACGCTATAAGGACAAATACATTGTTACGCTTACGGAAGCAGAACGCGCTTTCAACAAGGCAACTTGTACAGCTTTCGATATCCCTGAAATGTTCTGCGTGTCGATTACGGAAACCAGATCGAGAATTCGCGAGCAGATGAAGAGTTTCTCCTTTCCGATTTGGGTAGTCAAGTATGTTCTTGACGGCAATAACTTTAAAACGAGCAAAGATGTGGTTTCACGACTTATCGACAACTATTGCGGCATTGCTAATAACAAGAACATGGACGGAGAGAAATCGGACAACGATATTGCTCTCACCATCGGCCAGATTTGCATTGATAATTCTGGTGCAGCAGAGGACTTGAAATCTGTTTTGACAAAAGATAATTGCCGGAGCGGAATGATGGAGTATCTGAAGCTGTACGACGGAGGAAAGCTTCCTTCCCTTGCGGGTAAAATCGGTGACGGGGGGCAGTATATTAATCAGCTCCAGTACAAATTCAGTTCTGATGCAGCAAATTGGGTGTGGAACACGGATACTGCTAATGCAAAGATTGATGAACTGATTTGTGAATATGAGATTGTTGAAATCAGCAATCGTATTCTTACAAAGAACACAACCTTCGCAGACACCATCCGTGCATGGGTAGACAAGCTCAGTCAGATTTGCATCGCTTATTCTGTAATTAAAAATGAGCTTGGCGATGCAAGGCCATTTTATGAACTGCTATGCTCTCTGTATAAGCAAAGAAATCTTCTTGATTCACAGAAGAAGCCATTTCTTGCATTGCTTCAAGAGAATGCCAATACATTCAAGCAGTTCATGGCAGCGCAAAGCTCGCTCTTTATGAAAGCATGCAGTTATTATCTGGATGACTTGTCAGAAGAAGATGCTAAGGCAATTCTTGATGACGATACATACGGATTTGGCAGCTCTTATCTGTTGGAACCTGATAAATATACAAGCAAGGTGCAGAAGGCTGTCACCGCATATAAAAATGCGCAAAAATATACGCAGTTGAAGAAGCATTGGCTTGATTTGACTGGTACGGACTCTCCGTATGCATGGTCAAACAAATATGGTATGCCGATTCTGGCTATGGTCCCAGATGCTGAAATGTCCATAGCGCGTAAGGTGTTTGGCTTTATTAACTCTAAAACAAAAGATGAAGAATCAATCGCAACAGCCGAGGATTATCTTAGCAAAATAACCTATGCGGATAAACTCAGCAGCAAATCCGAACGAGATAAGGCATTCCGTGACGTCTTCCTTGGAGATTATACAATTCTCTTCGACGATGTTGATGAAGTGATTGACTATCTGAAAAGCCATGTTACGGAATCTCCCTATCACTGGATGGGCAGTAAAGAAGTTTCGGTGAAAATTAAGGAAATGGCAAATGCGAACTATGTGAAATCCGGTTACAGCGAAGCAAAGCAGGTCATCGACAATATGCCCGTTGATCAGCTTAAGGACTACCTCAAGAAATTGATTGAAGACAACATTGCTGTCGGCGTGGAGATAATCAAAGGGCAAAAATAATTTGGAGGTCGTTTTATGAACTTAAGCGATGCAAAAAAGCGAATACAGGCTTATCTTTGTTCGAACAAAACCTGGCCTCTTCTTGTGGATGTCCAAACCAAATCAGACAAGTCAGAGATAATCGACTACTTTAAGGTCGGGGAAAACACTTTCCCTGATATTGAGAGCTTTTGTAACGATGACGGCGATCTGAAGGTTGACGAACTCTATGCGGCTGTCTCAGCAAATGTCGGCAATACCTTTATTACAAATGTTACTGGTTTCTTAAAGCTTCATGGCGAGTTAGCAACAAAAAGAGCATTGAAAACATTAGCTACCAGTGGTATATCCGGCCATGTAGTTGTGCTTACATATCAGTGCAAAAACTACCTGAAGTTTTCGGATCCAAGAATTGTAGAAAGCGGTAGGGTGGTTATTGTTGACGGCGCGTCAGATACTACGCCGGGTATCTGTCTTGTTAATCCTTCTATTTCAGCTGCGTTTGCCGGGTGCTATTCGGGCCTACAGAAAATTGGGGCGATCGTTGAAAACTGCCCACAAAACACTGCTTACATTTCGACGATGGCGCTTAAGGACAGTTTCCCTGAGTCTATTTATCATATCTCTCAGTTGAATAACGGATATGACATTTTGGTGAGAAATGATCCAAGAACAAAAAGTGTTCCTAACAGCTTTGGCACGCCAGAGCAGTGGAATTATGCGCTTCAAAAAATGGGGCAAAACGGGAACTGGAGTCAGCTTATAGAGGGGGAGTTTGGCTCTGAGCTTAATCTCTGCCATGCAATAGCATCATACCAGAAGTATGACGACAATAAAAAATGGCTGTATTTTATCGCATTGTCTATAAGCGGAGCAAAAGAGAACGAATATCTGCAAATGGTGATAGATTCTGTCTCGACAGAGAAAGAGCTGATTAAAACCATTTTTCGCTTGATTTTGACGATTGATAAATCGAACGCTAAATTCGACCCGTTATATAGACAGCGTAAGGATCTTCTAGGAGAACTTAAGGATTGCTTGTCAGAGATTGCAGAATATTGCAAAGTCCTTGCAACCAAGGGCGAAAATGCGATTTATTATCTTACTGACTTAACGATTCTTGAGAAAGAAAGGGTAATTGCGTGGCTTAATGTCTATGGTCAAAAGTATGATACTCTGAAACTAATTTCTGTTTTAAAAAAAGTATTTCCGGATCTGGCGAGCTATTTGACAAAATTCCGCTTTAAAAATAAGTTACTTGACGATTATTTTGACGCATACAAGTATCAAAAAGTAGTTAATCATATTCTCCCGTCCTTTGAGACGGTTGTTGATGAACAAGCCACAAAAATGGATTTTGTCACAGCATTAAAGCCCAGAGCAGCTATCGTTGAAAAACTTGATGTTACCAATTCAAGAGCATTTTTCCTTGATGCACTTGGTGTTGAATATCTTGGCTTTATCCAAGAAAAGTGTAGCGAGTATGGCTTATCTGTAGATGTATCCTGTGGGCGATGTGAATTGCCTTCAATTACCTCGCAAAACAAAGAATTTGTGGCTACACTTCAAAGCAAAGGGCGTGTTATAGCGGACATTAAGGATCTTGACGATATCAAACATCATGGCGAAGATAGTTTTGACTATGAAAAAGAGAAAAACCCGATTTACCTTATTCGTGAGCTTGAAATTATTGATGAGCTTTTGAAAAAAATCCAAGCAAGCATTTTTAATGGCTCATATGAAAAGGCTATCATCATATCTGACCATGGTGCAAGTAGATTGGCCGTTTTACATGAAACAGAAAATATCTGGAGCATGGCCACATCTGGGGAACACTCTGGAAGATGCTGCCCAGTAAATGAATTGAATAGTAAACCAAATGCTGCAATCGAAGAAAACGGATTTTGGGTTTTGGCTAACTACGATCGATTCAAAGGTGGACGAAAGGCAAATGTTGAAGTACATGGAGGAGCATCTTTGGAAGAGGTCGCTGTTCCAATTATAGAAATTACACGGAAGCAAACTAATATCGAGGCATTTATTCTTGATTCGTCAAGGGTGATTACACTTGCCGCCAAAGAACATGCAGCGCTTCGGATATATGTTGGTGTAAAGAGCAATAGCATTGGTATTATGCTGAACGGGCAATATTATGATGCTTTAGCTACATCAGAACCATATATTTACAGCGTCGATCTGGCTGACTATACAAGAAAAGGAACTTATACGTTTGAAATTCTCAATGGGAATGACATTCTTGCTTCCGGTCAAAAGTTTGAAATCAAGAAAATGGGAATGTCGGAAAACGCAGGCCTATTCGATTTTTAACTAAGGAGGAATAAAAAGTGACAAAACTGCGTGACTATTTTGATGAAATGGTCGTATATAAGGATCTCAGGAATAACAGCTTTTTCTCTTCTTTAGGGCTTCCTGCTTTCTTGAGAGATTACCTTTTGAAGACTTTTAGCGATGAATATGGGAACTTTGACATGCAGCAGGTATCTGCGTTTGTTAAAAAGTATATTCCCAAAAAAGAAGACTGGATGAGCATTAAGAACAGAATCGTCTATGAAAATCAGCAGGTTCAGCTCCTTACAAGAATCTCTATAGATATTAATATCAAAACTGGCGAAATTTCATTTGCAATTCCGGATTTTGGCGTATCTGAAAAGGAGACGATGATTGAGCCTTCTATTTGGGAAACCTATAAAGACGAGCTCGTCAAAAATGGTGAAACATGGGGCATTATTAAACTCGGCTATCGTCCACCAGACGATACGGTTAAGCCTAGGCTCTCAGGTAAAATCAAACTCGTCGGTTTTAAGAACTTCTGCCCATATACCGTTGACCTTGATTATTATAAGGAAATGCGGTCCCATTTTACGATTGACGAATGGATTGATGTTCTTCTTGGAGCCATCGATTATAATGCAGATGGATATGAGTCCGATCTGCAAAAACTGTCAATGTTAACCAGGCTCTTACCGTTTGTTGAAAAAAGAGTTAATCTAATTGAATTGGCCCCCAAAGGAACAGGAAAAAGCTATGTATTTGGTCATGTAAGCAAATATGGGCTTTTAGTTGACGGCGGAAAAATAACCAGAACTAAGATGTTCTATGATGCTAACCGCAGAAAACCTGGATATATTTGTGGTCCAGACTTTCTTGCAATAGATGAAGTGAAGCTTGTTAACTTTGGTGACGAGAATGAAATGCGCTCTATACTGCAGGGATATTTGGAATACGGAACATTTAATGCAAACGGATATAATGGAGAGTCTGATGCGGGGGTCGTTTTCCTTGGCAACATAAAAGAGGAAAAGATGAATGAATATGAATACATGCTTGGTGAACTTCCAACATTGTTTCAAGAGACCGCATTGCTTGATCGCATTCATGGATTTGTGAAGGGCTGGGATATCCCAAGAATGAACGATAGTTTGAAGGTTACAGGATGGGCATTGAACTCCGAGTATTTTTGTTCCATTCTACATGAGCTGAGAAACGATATGAGCTATAGCGCTATTGTCGAAAAGCTTGTAAAAGGACCAGATGATGCCGACACTCGAGACGCAAAAGCAATCAAGAAAATAGCAACTGCTTATCTTAAGCTTCTTTTTCCAAATGTTCAGTCGGAAATAGATGTTGATAAAACAGAGTTTAGAGACTATTGCCTTATTCCTGCAATGAAAATGCGGCGCATTATAAAACTGCAGCAGGGATTTATAGATACAGAATACAAGGGTAAGGATGTGCCGTTCTTTACGGTGGATGACTAAGATGGGAAAAGAATGTGTTGCGTGTGGTAAAAAGCCATTGGAGAAAGACACCATAGGAATAAACAAAAAGATGTTAGGCAAAGACATAACAAATTTCTACTGTATGGATTGCCTTGCAGACTATTTGGGTTGCACAGTGGACGAACTATTGGAAAAAATTGAAGAATTTAAAGAAGCAGGCTGCACCCTCTTCAAGTGAGGAAATACCTATGAAGCAATTTATCTATGCCGATAATGCGGCCACAACAAAACTGAATAAAGAAGCTTTCAACGCGATGATCCCGTGGCTGACCGATGAGTATGGTAATGCATCACAGCCATATGCATTTGCGCGAAAACCAAAAAAAGCACTTGCTGAATCACGAAAAATAATTGCTAAGTGCATCAACGCTCTCCCGGAGGAGATTTACTTCACCTCTGGGGGAACGGAAAGTGACAATTGGGCTATAAAAGGATCTGCATCTTCGGACCCAGATAAACTTGCAACTATTACTTCGGCAATAGAACATCATGCTCTCTTAAATGCTTGCACATCAATAGAACGGCAGGGTTATCCTGTAACTTACTTATCCCCTGATTCGGAAGGAATGGTGGTTCCGGAACAGCTAAGCGCCGCAATTACCGATAGAACAAGGCTTGTTTCTATCATGTTCTCAAACAATGAGATAGGAACGATCGAGCCGATTGCAGAATTGGCTCGGATCGCCCATTCCCATGGTGCAATTTTTCATACTGATGCGGTTCAAGCAATTGCGCATACTCCCATAGATGTGAAGGCAATGGGTATTGATATGCTCTCAGCATCAGCACACAAATTTAATGGTCCTAAAGGTATTGGATTTCTTTATGTCCGAAAAGGCGTTGAATTGAGGCCTCTTAACGATGGCGGTGCTCAAGAATTCGGAATGCGTGCCGGTACTGAAAATGTTGCTTCTATCGTGGGTATGGCAAAAGCACTTGAAATCAGCTGCTCCGCTTTGAATGAAAATGCTGAGCATATACTAAAACTTGAAAATGCCCTGCTTGAACGCTTAAAGGAATCAGGGCTCGATTTTGTGAGAAACGGTGCCCGGAATCACATTCCTGGGAATATCAGCGTGTCATTCAAAGATGCAGACGGAGAAGCAATTCTTCATCGTTTGGACTTGATGGGAATATGTGTATCGACTGGTTCTGCATGCGATAGTGTTAGTACGCAAATTTCCCATGTCTTAAAGGCAATCAAACTGAAAGATAATTATGCTAGGGGAACGATTCGGATTTCATTTGGCAAAGAAAACACTTTTGAAGAAGCGAATATAATTGCAGAATCTTTGATTAGAATTCTGAAAAAATGAAAGGAAAAATATGGATATAGACGCAAAGCTCAGACCTTTATTTCTTCTTCAAATTCTAAAAGAGCGTACAGATGAAGACAACTATCTGACCACTACTCAGCTTTGCGATATCTTAAAGCGAGAATATGGTCTTGACACTCATCGAACAACGCTAAAAAGTGACATTGAAGTTCTGCAGCGGGCGGGTTACTCTATCGATGAGCGCCGGTCTACACAGAACCAGTATCGCTTTATTGAGAGAGAATTTGAAGTCGCCGAGCTGAAAACGATAATTGATGCTGTTGCATCATCGAAGTTTATTGCAGAAGGAAAAAGCAATGAACTTATCAAGAAACTCACATCCCTTGCTGGCAGCCACAAAGCAAGAGAGTTAAAGAGAAATGTTATCGTAGACGGGCGAGGCAAGATTGAGAATAAGCAGATACTTTATATTATTGATGCGATAAATGATGCAATTAACCAGCGAAAAAAGATTTCCTTTCAAAAGATTGAGTACAATATTAAGAAGGAACGCATCCTGCACCACGGCGGAGAGCGCTATACATTTAGCCCGTACTCGCTTGTATGGGATGGAGACAACTATTATGTTGTAGGCTATTCTGACAAGTACCAGGCCATTGGCAGCCATAGAGTAGATCGAATTGCGGCGTGCCCATGCATCTTGGATGAATCAGCCGTGCCTCAACCTGTTGGTTTTGATGTAAGCAAATATATTAAAACGACATTCAGAATGTATAACGCTCCTCGCGCTGAAGTTGAATTACTTTGCGATAACAGCGTAATGGATGCAATCATAGACCGATTCGGTCCAGATGTTCAAACCTATGCCGGGGATCTTCAAAACTTCCGTGTAATCGAGGAAATTGCTGTGGGAAAAGTCTTTTTCAACTGGATATTTGGTTTTGAAGGGAAAGTACGAATCAAGGGGCCTGAAAGCGTTAAAAAGCAATACAGGGAAATGGTGATGTCGGCAATGAACTTGGTATGATGAATGGTTAAAAGTATAAATAGGTAAGGAGTTTTCTGCACGGTTTGACATATCTTTCCGGTCAGGAATAAGGGCTTGGGATTATCCCAAAATCGCCGTGTGTCCGGACAGCGGCTGTGCTTGCTAATCCACCAAATCCCAGTTTTCTCTGTCCCAACGCCGCTCTTTCTCTCCGCCAAAATCTGTGCTATACTGTAAGAAAATCAGCGGAAGGAGGGCTTCCTTATGGCACTCAAACGGGTATTTGCCGGGTTTTATACGCGGTACGACGGAAAGTCCATCTTCGTTGTCCGGGTGCTCAAGGACATCGACACCGGCGAGTCCATCGTGGTCTGCAAGGATGCCAGCTTTGCCA
>OIEI01000369.1_pt1 | contig 17613 bp, 10 predicted proteins | sample 1581781 | NCBI WGS metagenome assembly OIEI01 (sample SAMN01760935, study PRJEB22395) | human gut metagenome | reverse complement strand
AGCATTTGGGAAACCTATTCCGCCTTTGCCAATACCCACGGCGGTATTATCCTGCTGGGAGTGGAAGAATGGGCGGATAAATCCCTGCACACGGTAGATCTGCCCGACCCTGACAGACTCATTAAAGAGTTCTGGGACATCGTCAATAACCCCAATAAGACCAGCGTTAATGTGCTGTCCTCCAAGGACGTATTTGTCCAGGAGGTGGATGGCAACCATATTGTGGTCATCAATGTTCCCCGTGCAGAGCGCTCTTATAAGCCGGTTTATGTAGATGGTAACCCTCTCTGCACCTATCGCCGCAACGGAGAGGGTGACTACCGCTGCACCAAGGAAGAATATCAGGCCATGGTGCGCGATGCATCGGTAAAGACGCAGGATATGCTGGTTCTGAACGAGATGGACTTGACAGTGTTCAATCAGGAGAGCGTCCGCAGCTATCGCCAGAGGATGCGCCTCTCCCGTCCCGGCCATGTGTGGGAAGCCTTGGAGGATGAAGATTTCCTCCTGAAGCTGGGTGCCGTGGGCATCGGCTCTGATGGGAAAAAGCATCCCACTTCTGCCGGACTTCTCATGTTCGGCAACGAATACGATATTGTGCGGGAATTCAACGCTTACTTTCTGGACTATCAGGAACAGTATGACGCTGATACCCGTTGGACTGACCGTATCATCTCCTCCTCCGGAGACTGGAGCGGCAATGTGTACGACTTCTATTTCCGGGTCTACAACAAGCTGATCCAGGATATCAAGGTGCCCTTCAAGATGGACGGTGGTACTCGTATAGATGATACCCCAGTGCATCAGGCTCTGCGTGAAGCACTGGCCAACTGTTTGGTGAATGCCGATTACTACGGCAGACAGGGGTTGGTCATCGTCAAAAAGCGTAACAGCATTACGATGTCTAATCCGGGTAGCTTCCGCATCGAAATTGATGCCGCAAAAAGCGGTGGTGTTTCTGATCCGCGGAACGGAACGATGCTGAAGATGTTCAACCTAATTGATATTGGTGAGCGTGCTGGTAGCGGCATCCCGAATATCTTCCGCGTCTGGCGTGAGCAAAATTGGACAACTCCGGAGATTACAGAGCAACTCGAGCCAGAGCGGACGACATTAACGCTTTTATTCTCCAAGGGAGACGATAAAAAAGCGACGATAAAAAGTGACGATAAAAAAACGACGATAAAATCTGCACGGCAGAAAGAAGAGATCATCGCATACCTTACAGATCATATTTCGGCCAGAAGTGCTGATATTGCAGAGCTTCTTGGAGTCAAGAGTACACGAGCCAAGAAACTCCTCTCTGAACTGACTGCGGAGGAAATTGTTGTAGCTAAAGGCGGAAATCGAAACAGAACCTATCAGTTGAAATCTTAGTCGTTCGCAATAATAGGCAATGCAGAAGCACAATGTGATCGAGATGAATTACCATTATGAAACAGAAACCATGGGATAGATATGAAGCTGCTTTGTTGCTTAGCTACTGTTTAAAAATCGAAGCAGGAGATATACCTCGCAAGGAAGCAGTAGATATTGTCTCAAATACCCTAAGAAAACGAGCTGAGGTACAAGGCGTCGAAATCGACGAGACATTTAGAAATACAAACGGTATTTCTATGCAGATGTCTGCAATCAGAAATTGCTATTTGGAAAAAGACCACGGTTTAGCTGGCTCAAAGCTATTCCACGAGATGGTTGATCTATACAAAAGCAACCACGATGCACTTGAACAAATCTTACAGGGGGAATCTGACAAAGTGAACAGATCAATATGGCAGGAATTCCTTCTGTGGCTGAAGGAAGCAGTTCCAGACAAAGAAAAGGAGATTGTGACCTCGTTGGCGGCGGTCAGTATGCTTGCACTGAAAAGCAATCGGACACATATGCCCATCAGCGAAATTTCAGATGTTGCTGAGATTGAACGGCTACAATCGATTATGCGAAAACCGGGCGCACTGGGACTGCATTCTAAGAAAATGCTGACCAAAGCAAGTCACGCTTTAAATACCTATGTGCAATTTTTGGATAAAAAGGCTGATGACGCAGCTGCACCAGAGGAGTCGCAGTCTGTGTCAGTCGAAGAGTCGGTTGCGCATGCAAATTTCCGGGTCGACTTTTCGAAATCTATTAGCTATGCACATACAAAACCCATTAGCTGTAAGTACAAGGGACGGGATATTTCATGCGCTGGATGGAATGCTTTGTTCATAAATCTGACCAGACTGATCTATCAGGAATGCGGTGATACATTCCCGGTCGGCTGTAGTCTATTGTCCAGCTCTCGCATTGATATTGGCAATGCGGAGGGAATGAATTATCCAAAGGAAATTGCCAATGGTGTTTATCTGGAGTGCAATGCGAGTGCGACCGGTATTGTAAATAAGCTACATGCGCTTTTCGATATCTGTGGAATCAACTATGATGATGTTATTATTGAATATTGCAAAACGAGTGACAATATAGTATCCGAAAAAGAAGTAAAAGCTTCCAATCCACAGGTTGCTGCCTTGGAAAAGTTACTTTCAAAGCACTATAAATATGGGTTCCGATTAGGGTCCCCCATTGAACTGATGCGCATTAGAAATTTTGCAGAAGAAGATGGCATTTTTCTCGCTGATTCCGATGAGGAGTTGGAGCGTAAAATTGCTGCTACCGGAATAAAAATTGACGGCAAAGTGTTTATCATTGAGAGCGAAATTCTCTCGGGAATTGCTGCTGTAACAGATAGCGTGTTCGACGAGGGGGCAACAGTTATCTTCTTGAATCAGCTGATGGAAATCAAAGAAGAATGGTTGTCAGAACAGCATATCACCAATGTCGATATGCTGAAGACGCTCTTAAAACGGATTCGTCCTAATTACTACTATGGGCAGAATATTATCACTCCTGGAGAAAAGTCAACGGAACACGATGCTATTGTCAAAGAAATTCTCAGAATCAGCACGGGGCAGTCGGTTGTTCGGACAGATGCTTTGAAGGAAAAGCTCCCCTATATTCCGACAGAAAAAATCGCATGGAGTTTATCAACGAGTCCGGAGTTTATCTGGATTAGCGAAGGAAAATACTTTCTCATGAATCAGTTTGTGCTTTCTGAAGAAGATGCAAATACAATTTCTGAACATGTGGCCAACGAGTGCGAATTGAATGGCTATGCCTCCATCACCGACCTACCTCTTGGCAATATTCAGGAAGAAAACTATGAACTATCAGAAACGGCTATCTATGCAGCGGTGTATAGCACTGTGCTCAAGGAGCATTATTATCTGCACGGGAAGATTCTCACCAAAGAAGAGAATGGTGTGGATATCTCTGCACTGCTGAAAGCATACTGCGCTGGGAAAAGTTGTTGTACTGCATCTGAGTTAATGGAACGGGCAGAAGAACTGACGGGAACTCCGAATAAGCAGACCTCTATGGCTATTCTTTATGATAGTATGATTCGCGTTGATATGGATGAGTTTGTCTCTGAAGATCAGATTCATTTTGACACCAACGCTGTCGATACACTTCTTAAAAGCATGGTTGGTACACGATTTGCGCCCATAAGAAGTGTGAACACATTTGCTCTGTTCCCATCTTGTGGTGCAAGCTGGAATCACTATATACTGGAGAGTTTTTGCTATCGTTTCAGTGAAGGATATAGGCTTGCTGTCATCAATTATAACGACAAAAATGCCGGATTAATTGTTTCAAAGAATCTAACTCTTAGTTATGCGGATATGCTCAGTGAGGCGGCTGCAAATTCCAGTATGGAACTGACGCTTGAATCTGTTGGCCAATATTTCTTTGATAACGGATACACCGCAAAAAGAAAATACACCAAGATGCCCGAAATATTGGAACGGGCAAAAAAAATAAGAGAGGAGGACTGATTCCAATGTATTCTTATTCCTACGATGCGACCACTGGGGGGATCGTCCTAAACTCATCTCCAACGGTTTTTTCCAAGGAACCCCGTCCTGTGTGGGCAGCGGAGATGAATCTTCTTGGATTTCATCAGTACTGGAATTATGATGAACAAAACGATATTCCCTATATGTGGGCAGAGTCCAATGCATATTGGTATCGAGGAACACAGCTTGCCAAAATAAAGGGTGGCGATTTGTATACGGCTCCAGAGTTGATGCCGACTCGAACAGAAGATAATCGTATTCCATTTTCAAAGGAAGATGGATTTGTTCTGCAACCCATTGATATATCGGCGATGAGTCATCAGAATGAGGAACTGATGACGATTGTCGAAAACACCACTGTCAAGAAGATTGTCAAGGAGTACGAAAAATTTAAAAACCGTCTTGATATTTTTCATGTGGCTTTTTCTGGGGGGAAAGACAGTGCGGTACTTCTGGATCTTATAAAAAAAGCTTTGCCTATTGGCAGTTTCGTTGTTATCTTCGGAGACACTGGGATGGAATTTCCGGATACCTACGATATTGTCGAAAAAACCAAGGCTCAATGTGAGGAGGATGGGACACCTTTCTATGCTGCTCGGTCACATTTTGAACCCCATGAGTCTTGGACGCTTTTTGGACCACCTGCACGAGTGTTGCGCTGGTGCTGTAGTGTCCACAAGAGTACACCTCAGACGCTCAAAATGCGTGAGCTTACTGGAAAAGATAACTATATTGGCATGGATTTTGTAGGTGTAAGAGCGCATGAGAGCGTAACCAGAAGTAAGTATGATTACGAAAATTTCGGAAAGAAGCAAAAGGGACAGTACAGTTACAATCCTATCTTGGAGTGGACTTCGGCCGAGATATGGCTCTACATCTTCATAAATGATGTGTTGATTAATGAAGCATATAAGAAAGGAAATTCACGCGCTGGTTGCCTTTTCTGCCCGATGGGTGGTGGTTCGAGCGATTATTTTCGTAGATGTTCTTATCAGAAAAAAGTCGATGAATATGTTGACCTTATCAGAAACTCTTACGGTTCGACTGATACAAAAAAAGCACAATCGTACATACAGAACGGTGGATGGAATGCACGAAAGAATGGTCGTGACTTGGCGGACAACCCCTTTCGCTGCATCGAGTCCGTTGTAGGAGATGACATTTCCATCACCGTTGTCAATCCAACCACTGACTGGAAAGAGTGGATTAAAACAATTGGCGACCTTCGTGATACCGAAAATGGGTATGCGATTAGTTATAAAGAAAAAGAATATCCATTTACGATTACTGATACCGAAAACGGGTATGTAGTCATGCTTCAACAGAACTTCTCAAAAGAGTCACCTCAATTCGTAAAGCTTTTTCGCCAAGTTTTTCGAAAAGCTTCATATTGCGGAAAATGCAGAGTATGCGAGACTAACTGCCGGAACGGAAGTATTAAATTCAAGGACGGTAAGGTTCGGATTGAAAACTGTATCCACTGCCACCAATGCCATGAAATTGATAGCGGATGCTTGCTGTTCCATTCACTGAGGCATCCTCAAGGAGGGGGAAAACCAATGAAAAGTTTGAATTCCTTTGCAGATCACGCGCCAAAGCGAGAGTGGCTTGTATCGTTCTTTGATCTAAAAGAAGCTTTTTTCACGGAGCACTCTTTGGGGCCAATGATGTATGACATGTTCCGTCGTTTTCTCCGTGATGCGGGCCTAAATGAGAAGAACCATTTTACATCTTTCGCTGAATTAATTGAGCAGATTGGCTGGGAGAGTGATACAGCACTTGGCTTGATGATGGTCAACTTGGCAATGGAGAATCCTCAAATTGCCTGGTATGTAAACACCCTCGATATAGGTGTTTATTATGAGCGGAAGCAAGTAGAAGAAATGCTGACCTCTTTGGACGTCAAGCCCAAAGACGCCAAGTCGATAGTGAAGTCATACAAGCGCATAATGGAAACACCATTTGGAACGACTTTGAATTTCGGCTATTTTACCGATGACGAGAACATTGTCAGATTGAAATGGTCAATGAGCGACAATCGGGTATTCCTCTACGCACTGTATCGTTTCGTGGAAAAGTGCAATTTGAATCGGGAATTCAATGTATCGTATCTGTTCGATGAGAGCATAGAGCGAGACGGCGTAAGTCCAGTAAGGTTGTTTGGCTTATATGATGAAGAGGAACTTCGCAATGTGTTGCTGGGCCTGTCCGCACGCTATCCAAACTTTATCAACGCAACTTACACAAACGACTTGCAGAGTATTTCACTGCGCGATAAGTCATCATCCGATGTCCTGAAACTATTCGAGGAGGAGTACTGATATGGCAAGCAAAAAGTACTGCGAATATTTTGATGTAAATGAATCGTATTTCCCTTGCATAGATGAATCGGCAATTAACGCCGGCGCCCCTTGGGAGACGACCTATCCACATGAAACCTTTATTGATTTGTTGAACAGTGCAGAAAAAATGTTAGGTGGCTCCACCAACCGTTCCATTTGGATTCACGGGGCTTACGGAACAGGTAAGTCTCAGTGTGCCTATGCGCTCAAAAAGATTCTGGAAGTCCCGAACGACGAACTGCGCGCATATTGGGATCGCTATGAACCGTTAAAGAAAAACAAAGCCCTGCTGGAAAAACTCATTGGACATAAGGAACAGGGCGTTCTGACCGCATACCGGTATGCTTCCGGTAGCATTACCTCTCCTCAACTGCTGTTTCTTGCAGTCCAGGAGAGCATTCGCGCTGCTTTGGATGCAGTGCCCGGCTCTTATAAGGGCGAGAACACGCTTAAAGAAAGCGTGATCGCATGGCTCACTGACTCCTCCCACAACGCCTTTGTGAATAGTCTGCTCCAAAAACCGGAATGGGTGTCCGAGTTTTCTCAGTCAAGCGCTGATGAAATTATCAATTCGCTGAGAAAGCGTAGTGATGTCTCCAGCCTTATGGAGAGTATCTTTAAAATGGCGGAAAAAGAAGGAATCACAGCTCTTTCCCTAACTGCGGATTCTCTTTGCGCATGGATTAAAGACATCGTGGCTCAAAACCATACTAAGGTCGTTCTAATTTGGGATGAGTTCAGCGGTTTCTTCCGTCAGAACCGCAATTCTCTGGATGAATTCCAGAAAATTGTTGCACTCTGCCAGGAGACACACTTCTATTTTGTGATTGTGACGCACCCTATCACCTCTATTGCCGGTGCCTCTATCTCTAAGGATGACCCTATGAGCGTTGTTCAGCAGCGCTATAAACAGATTGAAATCACACTACCTCCAAATATCGCCTTTGAGTTGATAGGGCATGCTTTCTCTGTGATTCCTGCGGCGAAAGATCAGTGGGAAGTCATGACCGGCGACTTGAATTCAAAAATTTCTGCATCTAAAATAGCTGTGATGAAAGCTGCGGTTGTCAAAAGCGACAGCGTTATGCAGCATATGCTTCCCATCCATCCAATGGCGGCGTTAGTTTTGAAGAATATTGCATCTGCATTCCAGTCCAACCAGCGCAGTATGTTTGACTTTATTAAGACACCAAAGGATTTGGATGTTCATGCCTTCCAATGGTTCATACAGAACACCAGACCGGATTCTGACCGATCTTTGCTGACAGTAGATATGCTCTGGGATTTCTTCTATGAAAAAGGCAAGGACTATTTGACCTCTGATATTAAGTTGATTTTGGACACCTATCCTCAGCAGACTAACCTGACCGAAAAAGAAAAGGTCGTTTTGAAGACGATCCTCATTATGCAGGCGGTAGACCAGCGCCTTGGTGGAACTATCCCTGTATTGAAAGCTACCGACCAGAATCTCAGTTATGCCTTTGAAGGAGACTGGGATGTTTATGAGAATGAATGCAAAAGTATTGCGAAAGCTCTTGTTAAGAAGGGCGTTCTAATTCAGACGCCTATTGCAGATGGCAAGCAGGTATACTCTGCTGCTGTTCTTGCTGGTGACGGAGCCAAAATTGATAGGCTGAAGGACGAAGTACGCAAAAACGGCACCATCACAAAGCTCGTCGAGGAAGGCACGCAGCTCGCGTCTGCGCTTAGCCTTACTCCTCCGCTGCGACTTCGCTATGCGGTCAATACAGATACCGGTGCATTGCCGGTCGTGACTGTAACCAACTTCGTGAAAATGATGGATCAGCTAAAGGTGAAGGATACCAGTTGGCATTTCTTTGCTGTTCTTGCCCTTGCAAGGACAGATGAGGAAGCACAGACCTTCCGTAATATGATAAAGAAAACAATTGGCAACGCCGAATATAAGACCATTCTGGTGATTGATGCGCTCTCTTCTCCTTTGGGCTTAGAGCTCTTTGAGGAATATGTGAGCTACTCCGCCATGTCTATGTACTACAACGGCAACAACAATCAGCAGTCCAAAGATAATGCTCGCAAGGCCAGAGAAGTTCTTGACCGGACATGGAGGGATCGGATTCATGATGGATCCTTCATCGTATGGTCTTATGCGAATCAGGACGGGGAAAAAGCGACTGGGGCGAATGCGGTCCATACCATCATGCAGACGGTCGTGCTGAATCGATACAACCATGTTCCTGACTTTACCAAGGGACTGACGGAGAGTCAGCTAAAAAACACACAGACCAAACAGGTTGCAAAATATGGCTTTGGCCTTTCGGATGTCAAAGGTCTGATTGCTGGCTGCGAAAAAACTGTTCTGGGCAAGGTTTGGAACAGGGATACTTACTGGAGTGACCAGGAACTCGAAAAAGAGCCTATCTCTATCATCAAGCGATCTGTGGACAAGCTGATTCACGAAGCCTTCCGTGAAAACGGCAGAATTTCTATTGATGAAATCTGTGAACTTTTGGAGACAGCATATGGTTTTGCACCATGCAACCTGACCGCATTTGTACTCGGCTTCCTGCTGAAAGAATACAAGGGCGATCCTTTCCGCAGTCAGGACTCTGAAGGACTCCGTGAATCCATGACACCAGATAAGCTTTCTGAGATGATTGGTAACTACTACAGTAAGAAGGCAAAGACAACATATATTGTAAGCCTGACGCCAGAAGAGAAGTCCTTCTACGAACTGACTGAAAAGGCGTGGCGTATTACTCCGAATACATGTACATCACCTACTCAGGCATCCAGCTTGATTCAGGCGAAAATGCGCGACTTTGTATACCCTGTTTGGACACTTGAGGAAGTGGATAACACCGGGGTCTACGATATTGTTAAAAAATATATCGCCCTGATTCAGAGCGACGGGAAAGCTGCACACACTATTGCCATTGAAATCGGCAAGATTGGCATGCAGAGGTCTTCGTGTGGAGATCATCTGCAAGCACTGCTAACTGCAGATAATTGTCTAAACGGAATGTCTCTGTTTATTCAGCATTTTGAGGGTGGAAAATTAAGCACTCTGGCAAAGGAAATCGGCGCGTCCGATCATGTGCTCTCCGACATCAAAAAACTGTTCAGCGTAAAGCATGCCGCCCAATGGATTGCCTCTACCGGAGAAGATGAAATCCGGAAGCTCACGGTCGAATATAGCTTTGTCAAGGTGACCAATGCCCTTCTGAATGTGTCCAAGGATTCCAAAGAAGGTGCATTCAAATCATGGCGCGAATTGTTGAAATTCCTGGGGCTTTCTTGTGAGTCTATTCAGGCAAAGTATCCTGCTCTCAATAATCTGTTTGCTCTTTTGTTGAAGATCGTGAACTATGAAGACATTCTTCCTGATAACATGAAGATGCTTCGTGACGAACTTACTATCCATAACACAGAGATGCATGATTTGCTGAGTTCGCCGCTCAACAGCTTCATTGATCTCTATGCGCCTTATCTAACCGGCTTCAGCCATGAGGAATGCGAGATTATTAAAAACTCCATTACGGAAGACATGTTTGTTCTGTCTGCGACGAAAGGAAATGCAGTCGTCAAGAAGGCTGCCGACGATTATCGCAAGGGGCAGGTAAAGGACCAGCTGTTCAGACTGTGGAGTGAAAGAACTGGAGGAACGAAGAGTCCGAAACATTGGTCTGAGCATTACAAAACTCCAATTCTCTGCTGCATTGATCCGGAAATCTACGGCGAGGCAAAGAAAGCATTTGCCGTGTTGAACAGCAGTCAGCACAGCGAGTCTGAAATTAAAATGGCCCTTGAGTTCTGCGAAGGCGCAGATTTCTTTGACGTGATTGCCGATAGCGATTACCGAAACAAGTGCTTTATGGAACAAATCGTTGGCTGCTATTCCAAGCTTTTACCTGACATTACAGCAATCCGCTCAGCGCTTGAGGATACAGATATCGCCCCATATGACTGGGCGGATGATCCCAGAATCAAGGCAAAAATCAAGAACATGGCCAGTGTTGAATACAACGCGGGGGGCAGCGACGCTGCCATCAATACCATAGAATCCATGCCGATAGACCAACTGAAGACATGGCTAAAACAGCTGGCAGTAAGCGACATGGAACTGGGTGTAAAGATTATTAGTAACGGAGGGAAGAACACCTGATGCTGTGTGAAGCCGTTAAAAGTTATCTCGCCAATGCAAAAGGCGTGCCCTTCTTCTATGCGGTTGGCGATGAAAACTACAATCAAATACTAAGTGAGTTAAAGCAAAACAGCGTTATAGTCGATAGAATCAGCGATTTTTGCCCTAAGGATGATAAGTTCCCTGATATTGACGATGTTATCGACTATTTCCGCACCTTAGATACGGATTATCGTCAGAATAAGCATGTCTTGATTGGCCTGGGAGAATACTTGGCTCTTAGGGGCTCGGCTTTCGCAGAAAAAATTCTTAGGCGTCTGGATAAAACAACGCTTGGAACGGCAAGAGTCGTTCTTCTCCTACGTTGTGTAACACAACAGGTGAATGCCTTGCAGATGGACGATAACCGTATTGTTGAGCAAAACCGTCTGTATATAGAAGAGAATGCGGTTTCTTCTGTAACGGTTACCTGCACAAGCTACTTCTCTCAGAAAGATGTGGCTATTGGTGTTAAAAAGCTGCTGCATGATTTAGAAGATGGACTTTCTCGCAACATCCATGCGATATCGGCATTGGATTTCTCGCAATCACTTGTTCCGGTATCATACATCAAGACTCCGTTTGAGGCGATTCAGCATGTCATTCCGGGAGTGGAACTTACGGACAGCATGGGAACCACTGCTCAATGGGAGCAGTTTTATCAAGAGTTGCTTAGATGTAACGGATCACTGGATAAGCTTTTCTCTCGTTATGATTGCGCTGATGATTTTGAGGAGGACATCTACGAGAAATGCGCAGGCCTGGAATTTAAAAACTGGGTGTTTTATATTTCTCTAAAGCAGAATTATGATCGTATTCAAAACGATTATTTGGCATATGTGGTTGCCAATACCGACTGCTATGAAGACTTGAGAATAAATTTGCTCACCGGAATAGTCCATATTCCACGATCAGATGGACGTTTTCATAATCTGTATACAGAACGCAAAAAACTGGTTAAAGGTTTTCCCGAATCGGAAATTGCAGCCTTTATACGAGAAAACCAAATTGACCCAATGGAGAGCATCTATCGGTATACGGATAACACGAAGATGGAACGTGAGGCGATTATCTCCTGGGTTGCTCAGCATGGGTATATTGCTGAGATTGAAATCATCTATCCTGCTTTGGCTCAATACCTGGGCGAGTATGTGTTTGACTGTGGCGGCCTATCTGATGAACTGACAAAGTACTTCAAACAGTACAGGCTTATGAAGGTTACAAATCAGATTACGCCTGAATTTCTGGCACAAGTCGAACAAAACGCCCAAAAACTTCCATATACACACTTAGAGACACGAGACAGTGCAATACTAAGGATTCCAGACAAAAAAGATGCTTTCTTATATTGGATTGACGCTCTTGGTGTAGAATATCTCTCTTACATTGCTATATTGGCAAAAAAGAAAGGATTGTCTATCCATGTGGATATAGCATATGTCGAATTGCCGACAATCACCTCCATAAACAAAGGCTTTTTTGAAAAATGGGCAGGTTCGAAAAAAGAAAAAGAGCCACGGCTGGACGAAATCAAGCATAAAGAAGAGGGTGGCTATTTCTATAGGCCTGGACAGGCGCCTGTCCATCTGGCATCAGAGCTTGAGGTTATCAGAAAGTCCATTGATCGAGCAGCGACCGAATTGGCCATGCATACATGCAAAACTTTCGTAATTGCAAGCGATCACGGTGCATCTCGACTGGCTGTGATTCATCATCAAGAGGAAAAATATGACACTGATACCAAAGGCGAACATTCCGGAAGATGCTGCAAAGAGTTTGCAGACGCGGATTTACCGCAAGCGATATGCGAAAACGGTTATCTTGTTCTTGCAGACTATGGCCGTTTCAAAAACAGCAGAGCAGCAAATGTCGAGGTTCATGGTGGTGCCTCTTTGGAGGAAGTAATTGTGCCGATAATCACGCTATCGCTGAAGAAGCAATGTGATTTGATTATCGAGTTGCTTAATGCCGATGAAGTATATTGTGACCGCCGTCTGGGAACCACAATTCAACTGTACATTTCTGATGCAGACAACACCCAGAGTATCAGTGTTGTGATTGACGAAAAAAGGTATGCTGCAAAAGGTTCTGATAAGACCCACTACGAAGTCAATTTGTATGACATGAGGCGCGCAAAAAAGAATGTATCTGCGGCTATATACGATGGCGATGATCTGATTGGAACAGTTCATTTTGACATCAAGGGGAAAATGGCTATGGTGAACAACGACTTCGATGATTTGTTTTAAGGAGGGGCTATAATGGATTGTAAAGAAAGGCTTCGAGACTGCTTTGACGAAATGGTGGTCTATAAAGACCTGAAAAAAACGAATTTCTTCTCTGCTCTCAGCTTGCCCTCTTTTATGCGTGACTGGCTCCTCAAAAAGTTTGAAGATGAAAACGGTAACTTTGACAAAGACGACATGGTGAGATTTGTGAAGAAATACATCCCACGTAAGGATGATTGGACTTCAATTAAGAATAGAGTCATTGTTGAGGGAGAACGAGTAAAGTTTTTAGCTAAGATTTCTATAGACATTGATGTCAAAACAGGACAGGTCTCTTTTGCGTTGCCTGATTTTGGACTTGGCTATAAGGATACAATCGTTGAGGGCGATGTTTGGGCTGAATGCAAAGATGACTTAGTTAGAGGCAACGATGTCTGGGGGATGATTGAACTGGGATATCGCTCGCCCGAGGATTTTGACATTGAATTTGAATATGAGTCGAAACGCTCCAGAGGGAAAACTTCACGGGATGGAAGAATACGGCTGATTTCATTCAAAAATTTCTGCCCTTATCAGATTGATCTCGACCAGTATAAAGATGCTCGAAGAGAGTTTTCTACAGATGAGTGGATCGATATCATACTTGGTGCAGTAGACTACAACGCTAATGGCTACGAAACAGAAGAACAGAAGCTGACGATGCTTACACGGTTGTTGCCCTTTGTTGAAAAAAGGCTGAACTTGATTGAATTGGCTCCAAAGGGAACTGGTAAATCGTACCTATTTGGAAATGTGAGTCGGTTCGGTTGGCTATCAAGTGGTGGTGTTATGAGCCGTGCGAAGATGTTTTATGATCAGACTAAGCGTAAAGAAGGTCTTATTGCTGGAAATGATTTTGTAACGCTCGATGAAGTTCAGACAATATCATTTACAGATACAGACGAGATGAGAGCAGCCCTAAAAGGATATTTGGAGCAGGGGAATTTTACTGTCGGCGATTATAAAGGAGTTGCTGATGCAGGCGTTATTCTCTGCGGAAACATCCGGAAGGAAATCATGGATGCTGACGGATATAGCAATATGTTTACGGAGCTTCCGGTGGTTTTCCATGAGTCAGCTCTAATTGAAAGATTTCATGGCTTCATAAAAGGGTGGAATATTCCAAGAATGAATGATGATCTCAAGGTGGACGGATGGGCGCTGAACTCGGAATACTTTTGTTCCATAATGCACGAACTCCGTAGCGATATGACATATCGAACCATTGTTGATGAACTGATTATTGTTCCTGAGGGTGCTGACACAAGAGACACAGAAGCTGTAAAGCGTATCTCTACAGCGTATCTGAAGCTTCTGTTCCCAAATGTTCAGAAAGTATCTGATATTGAACCGCGCGAGTTCAAGCGGTATTGCCTTGATAGGGCGAGGAAAATGAGAGATACAATCAAATACCAACTTGGTTTACTGGATGTGGAATATAGTGGAAAGGACTTGCCGGCTTTTAGCGTTAAAGGACTGGAATAATTATGAAGACAACGAATAAGACTTGCTATGTTTGCGGGAAAAATCCGATATCTAAGGATGAAATCGGCCTGACTAAGAAGCTGATTGGAAAAGACTCGAAGAAGTTCTACTGCTTGAACTGCCTTGCGGATTATCTTGAGGTAACAGTAGAAGAACTAATTGCAAAGATTGAAGAGTTCAAAGAAGAAGGGTGCGCTCTTTTCAAGTGAGCGGAGGTTACAAGATGGTTTATGCTGATAATGCTGCAACAACAAAGTTAGATAAGGATGCATTAGCGGCTATGTTGCCATGGCTTCAGGACGAATATGGAAATGCCTCTCAGCCATACTCTTTTGCGCGAAAGCCCAAAAAAGCGCTGACAGATGCCAGGGCTACAATAGCTGCATGTATCGGCGCAGAACCAGAAGAGATTTACTTCACATCTGGCGGTACGGAAAGCGATAACTGGGCTATCAAAGGTCTCATCGAACCCAACGATAAGCACCAAACCATCACGTCTCAGATTGAACACCATGCTGTACTCAATGCTTGCAATGCATTAGAGCGACTTGGCTATCCAGTAGTATATCTCCCTGTCGACTCCCAGGGAGTCGTATTATCTGATAGTTTGTCAAAGGCTATCACAGAGAAAACCAAGTTAGTGTCTGTGATGATGGTCAACAACGAAATTGGCACCATAGAACCAATCAAAGAGTTGGCTACGATTGCTCATACACATAATGTGCTATTTCATACAGATGCAGTTCAGGCTGTTGGACATATCCCAATTGATGTTAATGAACTTGGCATAGATATGCTTTCCTCTTCTGCCCACAAGTTTAACGGTCCGAAGGGAATTGGTTTCCTTTACATCAGAAAAGGAACTCAAATTCGACCTTTAGCCGATGGAGGCGCACAGGAATTTCATATGCGGGCAGGAACGGAGAACATTGCATCTATAGTTGGGATGGCTGTTGCTTTGAAAAAAAACTGCAGGACAATGCAGGAAACAAGCACTAAGCTTCAGGCAATGGATCATGCATTCATAGATGTGCTCCACGAAGCTAATGTTGATTTTATCAGGAATGGATCTGTAAGCAAATCACCTGGAATTATCAGCGTTTCAATTCGGAATATAAGCGGAGAAATGCTCCTTCATCGCTTAGACTTAAAGGGAATATCTATCTCAACAGGATCGGCTTGCGATTCTGTGAACACACAAGTTTCGCATGTCATTAAGGCTATAGGTGTTCCATCAGCATATGCTCAGGGAACTATTAGGATAAGCTTTGGACACGATAATCAGATTGAAGACGCAGTTGAAATTGCACATGCTATCGCCAAAATTCTACAGACATAACACTGTACTTGTGAGCCACTGACAGAGGAAGAACGCCAATATGTCCGCAATCCGTTGCCCCATGTGGATTTTCTGCTGTTCAATCAGATGGATAAGCAGCCCGTGCTGGCTATCGAAGTGAATGGGACTGGCTTTCATGAGGCCAGGAGCAAGCAGGCAGGCAGGGCGGGATAAAAAACTCCATTCTGGAGAAGTGCGCTGTTCCGTTCCTGCACCTCCGTACAGACGGCAGTGGAGAAAAAGGAAAAATCCAGACTGCACTAAAGGGAGACTGATTATGCCGAAAATTATCAGGAACGCGATCAGATGCAAGAAATGTGGAGACATTATTGAAAGCAAGACTGTCCATGATTTCAAGTTTTGCGGCTGCGGTTCGTGCGCCGTGGACGGTGGTCTTGATTATCTTCGTAGGTGCGGAAACCTTGAAGATTGGGAAGAACTGTCCGAAGTGGAAAAGGTGGAAGACAACGGCGCATTGACTTAATTCTATCTTGCGGAAAGTGGTTGCGCCATAATATTGCTTATCATCATTCGCAAGTCACCACGGGTACCCCGCACCCCCAATAGGGGCTGAAACTATGCGTTTCAGCCCCTATTTTTCCAAATCTTTCAGTAGCTATTCCTGCTGACCTGTGGTATATGTTTGTGCTGCAAGGAGGCGAGCACATGAACAAACTGCTGAAGGATCTGTACGACTGCTTCTACACCCCGCCGGAGCTGGCGGCGACGAAGCGGGAAATCGAGGAATGCCATCACGCACTTAGCGAGGTGCTGGGCAAACCGGAGCGTCGATTGGTGCTGAAGATCATCGATGCCAAGGACCATATTTCGGAGGACACTTCGCTCGACAGCTTCATCTCCGGATTTCGGCTGGCGTGGCGGCTGTCCGCAGAATTGAATCACTATGACGATGAGCGTCCGGCGCGCTGCCAAGTGGCAGAGAAACCGGGCGCTCGTTTTACGCTCAAAAAGGAGGATGATGAACAATGAAGAAGTGCATCGTGACAGCTGTGATCACCGCTTGCTTGGCCCTGTGCGCCGCTGTGTGGCCGCAGCCAGACACAAGGGAGGAACGACCCACCCCAATACCAACGCACGCCGTAACTGCCCCGAAAACGGATGCTGTGACAACGGCAGAAAAGAAAAATACGGAAACGCCGCGGGCAGAGCCGGACGAGGAGCTTGGCGCCGTTCCTGTCCCCACACCGGCGGAGCCGACGCCTGCGGTCGAAACGCCGCAGCCGGAGCCTACGCCTCCCACACCGCAGCCGACCATAGAACTGCAGCCCGGCGACGAGGTCTATATTCCGGGCTTTGGTTGGGTACCATACGAGGGGCCGAATCACCGCGAGTATGCCGCGGATATGTACGAAAATGGCAATAAAATCGGGAGCATGAGCTGAAACAGGAGCTGCTGGGAGCGGTTAAGCTGCTTGATTACGAAAGCTGCTGCACCGAAAAGTGGTTGGTATCAAAATGTGATACCAACCACTTTTTTTGTCGGTGTGGAATTGAAAAGCGCCATCCGGCGCACGATGAAAGAACTCATGTGCGCACCTGCTTGCGGGGCGATAGTGTGGGGATTTGTAATAGAAACCGCGGAAATCGGCAGTATCGCTTCTCAATTTGCAGTTGCCTATTGCATTTGATTTCGATTTATGTTACCATGTTAATGCTGAATTGTTGGACTATCCTAAGCTTCAACCATTCGTATCATGAGAGTACGAATCATATTGAACCTATGTAGTGATATAGATAATTTAGCGGACAAATGAGTAAATCCTCGAAACTATTGATTCCAATCAAATTCTCATTATGGAATTGAGAAAGCAGTTTGCTGGTTGACTGTCGTTGTCCCCCTGTTGTTTCGATGCTTTGCACCACAAAATCGAACCGGAGAAAGTGTCCTTTCGTCGGGTTTGTTTTGTTGCGTGCAAAGCGGTCTTCCGGATGATCGCAGTCCACGCACGAAGCAAAGTGCGTGGGCTTTTTTCGGTTCAGAAAGGAGGCTGATTATGGGAAAGGTATCAGGAAAAACACATACCAAAGCACAACTGGATCACTGGGCAAATCTGCATAATCCCAATAACAAGGCATATCAAGCTGACGCTGACAATCGGGCCAA
>OIEI01000365.1_pt1 | contig 17739 bp, 14 predicted proteins | sample 1581781 | NCBI WGS metagenome assembly OIEI01 (sample SAMN01760935, study PRJEB22395) | human gut metagenome | reverse complement strand
AACCGATTTTTGCCGCCGCTGGAATGAAACAGGAAAACAGAAAAGTGGCTCCCTGCCCTGCGATGGGTTAGGAGCCGTTTTTTATTATATTTATTCCTTAGTGATTTTTACTTCGACTGTTTCTGTCACTTCAACGACATCTGCCGGTTCGGCGTGCAGTTCGCCACGCACCCGCAGGTCACTGATAATTCGGTCATACATTTCCTTATTGATCTTAAACTTACAGCGATAGATGATATAACCTGCCAGAATGAACACCACAGGCAGAACGATCATCATAAGCTTGACGGTGAACTGGCCGCTCGCCGAGATACTCTCCGCCGCAGTCTCGCCGACCTTAATACCAGACCAGACCAACATCAGACTGGTGATGCCCATGGAAACAGCGCCGCCGATTTTATTGATAAGCGGCTGCACCGAGAGGGTAATGCTCTCACTGCGCTTACCGTTTTTCCACTGGCCGTACTCGATGGTGTCCTCCAGGAACATGAGCATAAGCAGCTGAATAAATGCCTGACCGATAAAGATAAACAAAGCGCCCACAGCGATGAGGATAATGCTGACCTCAGCAAAGAAGAAGATGGCATAGCCGATCATAACAAGGATAGTAGCCAAAAGATGCAATTTCTCGCGCGGCATCCGCTTGGAGAAAGACTGGAAGATGACCAGCGCCAGCAGCTGCGCCATGCCAACGACCGCCGCCAGCACCGCGTACATATCCTTATTTCCATAAACATACTGCATATAGTAAATGGCCATGGTGGTGGTGCTCATGTAGCCGATATTAAAGAGCGACATGGCAAGGGTCGTCCAAAGGAGCTGATCATTTTTGGTGAGGACTTCCCACATGCCACGCAGGGTGGTTTTTTCCTCCTCGCGCCGGAACATATCCTTGCGTTCCCTGACACCGAACAGTGTGAAGAGCTGGAACAGCAGCATGAGAATGGTAACGGCGAGTGCCACGGTAAACCACGCCTTGGGGGTATTGCCCATACCGGAGGTAATGGGCTCCCAGCCGACCATGATGGAGAACATACCGATATTGGCGCAGATGCGGGCAAAGGCGCCCATCTTTTCACGGGTTTTCTGCTCTACCGAAAGGGAGGGCAGCATGGACCAGTATGCAATATCATTGAGGCCATAGAAAATATCCCACAGGATATAGGCAATGGCAAACACCGCCACAAACCAATAATCCCGCAAACCAAAATCGGCAAAAAGGACAAGGTAGCAAGCACCGCCCGCCAAGGCCCCCAGCGCCATCGGGGGCTTAAAGCGTCCGTGACGGGAGCGGGTATTATCCACCAGCAGACCCATCAGCGGGTCGTTCAGAGCATCAAAGACACGCAGCACAGTAAAAACCATGCTGGTAGCCAAAAAGACGCCTAACGGCAGGCTGAGAACATTGGAAAGGTAGTAAATGAGGGCATTGGCTTCAAAGGCATAGAACATATCCCGCCCAATGGTACCAAGTCCGAAGAAAATCATATTTCTTCTATCCAGTTTATTCATTTGGTGTTATCCTCCTCACTTTCGCCGAGTTGCTCGACGAGATATAGCTGGGAACCAAAATCCCCCCAAAGTCGCAGATCTTTATGGTAGCCTGTGCCAAGAAACTGATCATTGAGCGGAATACCGCTGGCCAATGCCGCACCGGAAGCCATGGCGGTGAAGCTTCCATCCGGCAGGGCGTAGTGACGATTGACCGTGCGCAGCACCAGGCCATCGGTGGAAAGCTTGACCGGGGCAATGTGCTTGACCAAGCCGCCGAACCGAGCAACCGCCACCTGCTGCGGTACGGCAACAACACGGTATCTGGCCTCCGACTTCAACCCCGGAACCGTGAGATAGTCCGCTGGAGGAGCCGCCGTACAAAGCCGCTGCGCCAGCAGGACAGCAGCCTGTTTCTTATCCGGTGCGACCGCCGCCCAACTGACAAGCCCCTGACGACGAGTGGGAACACGGAAGAAATCACCATATTGCAGGGTGGGGCGGTATTTTTTGTACCATTCTATCTGCGCGGCGACCTGCTTTTTCTCCTGCGGGGAAAGCTCGCCCAAATCCAATTCATATCCCAGAACACCGAAGGCAGCGACATTGAAACGGGTGGAAAGCGGTGTCTGTCTTAGAGTCTGCTGATGGGGCGACTGTGAAACATGGGCGCCCATGGTGCAGGGCGGGTAGAAATAGCTGAGCCCTTTCTGAATGGAAAGACGCTCAATCGGGTCGGTATCATCACTCGACCAAATCTGCGGCGAGTAGCACAGCATACCAAGATCAAAACGGTTACCCCCGGAGGAGCAGGTCTCCAAAAGGATATGGGGGCGAGGGGTAAAGATGCGTTCCAGCACCTCGTAAAGCCCCAGCATATAGCGGTGGGGCAGCTCCCCGCCCGCCGTGACAGCGGAATAAAGATCACTCATATGGCGGTTCATATCCCACTTGACATAGGTGATGGGGCAATGGTCCAAAAGATGGGTAATGTGGTGAACGATATAATCCCGCACCTCAGGACGGGTAAGATCAAGCAGGAGCTGGTGCCGTCCCATAGAGGGCTGCCGTCCCGGCTGCTGCAGCGCCCATTCGGGGTGGGCACGGTACAGGTCGCTATCGGGGTTAACGGCTTCCGGCTCGAACCACAGCCCAAAGCGCAGCCCCATGGCGGTGATCTTCTGCGCCAGACCCTCGATGCCACCGGGGAGTTTTTTGCGGTTGACGGTATAATCGCCAAGACCCGCTGTATCGCTGTTTCGCTCACCAAACCAGCCGTCATCAAGGACAAACAGTTCGACGCCGACCGCTTTGGCCTGTTTGGCGAGGGAAAGCAATTTCGCTTCGGTAAAATCAAAGAAGTACGCCTCCCAGTTATTAAGCAAGACCGGACGAGGTTTTTCCTTCCAATTTCCACGCAGGATATGCTGCCGTACAAAGCGATGAAAATTGCCGCTAAGGCCATTTAGGCCCTCATTGGAAAAAGTCATCACTGCTTCCGGTGCACGGAAAATTTCCCCTGCGGGAAGCCGCCAGCAAAAGCCCTGCGGCTGGATACCGGAGATAATCCTGACAAAGTCACGCGGAGAACGCTCCACAGCAGTGTAATGGCTGCCGCTATACAATAGATTAAAGCCATAGGCAAGACCGGTATTCTCTCCTGTTCCCTGTTCCAGTAGGATCACGCCGGGATTGTGCCGGTTGGAGGAAAAGCCGGTGGTGCTTTCATTGACCAGCCGCCCCGGCTGCACCGACCGGGTATGCACATGCGCTTCGCTGATCCAGTCACCATCAAGGGTAAGCATCTCATACTCTCGCTGTTGGAGATCGATCTGCTGACTCATCAGGCGGCGAATGGTGATTGGAGCGACTTCGTCATTATAAAGAACAGTGCGACGGGTGATGGCATCCGCTGCTGGAAACACGGTGAAGATAATCTCCAGCCGCAGGGCAAATTTCTTTTCCCTGAGGGAAAGCACCAGCGTTTCCGCTTCACCGCTTTCATCGTAGGCAGCAGGCAACCCCACAGCGGGCAGCGTCCCTGCACGGAGGGTACAATCCTCATAGACGAAATCAGTGGTAAGGGTGCCGTCCGGCAATTCCAGTTCAATAGGTGAAATGCGGAAATCGCCTTTGCCAACCCCCGACCAGAGAAGAGGAATATTATCGAGGCAGTAGGTGGGGTCTTCTTCGGTATACATCACCTGGCTGCCATAGGGCATAGTACGGCGGGCTGCCAAGGCCGCTGCGTCTTCTATGGATACCGGCATGCCGTAATGCAGCAGTTCCACATGACCGTACTTTGTAATTTGAAGCAGCATAGCAGTATGAGCGGTGGAAAACAGAAAGGTATTTTCCTGCTGAGTGATATGTCTCATAGCCTACACCTCCCGCAGAATGAGTGCTTCATAAGGAGAAAGGCAGGCGGGACTTTCCTGCCGACCGTAGTTGGAAAGGACAACGGTGCCTGAAACGGGATTGGGTCGTTCCTTTGTTGAAAGGCTGATAACAACAATAAGGCTTTCGACATTTAGACTGCGGCGGTAAGCATAAACTCCATCCTTGCGATATAATTCGGAAAAATCACCTGCTTGTAGAATCTCACTGCCATTACGGAAAGCAATCAACTGCCGGTAATAAGTAAGGACCGAATGCGGGTCATTTTCCTGCTTTGCCGCATTGATGCAAGGGTAGTTGCCATTGACCGAAAGCCACGGCGTACCAGTAGTAAAGCCTGCATTGGGGCTATCATTCCACTGCATGGGGGTGCGGGCATTATCCCGGCTCTTGGTTTTTATCATGCGCCAGCGCAGCGAATGCGGCAGATGCAGCTGTTTGCCCATATTCCAGATATTGATGGATTCCACATCCTGTACCTTTTCCATGTCGGAGAAATCGAAATTGGTCATACCGATCTCCTGCCCTTCATACAGAAACGGTGTTCCCCTCAAGGTAAGAACGAGCGTGGCAAGAGCCTTGGCGCTTTCATCATGATATTGGGTATCATTACCGAAGCGAGAAACCGAGCGGGGCTGATCGTGGTTTTCAAGATAAACGGTATTCCACGGCAGAGCCTTCTGCCACTTGGTCAAGCAGGCAAAGAATCGATCCGGACTAAAACGGCGCAGAAACCATTTGATTTTATAGCAGTCGGTTTCCATGTGCTCAAAGGCAAATACCGTGGAAAGTTCCCCATGGGCGGGATTGACTAGGTCATCCGCCATTTTAGGCGTAACAAAAACCGTCTCCCCTACCGTAAAGGCATCATACTTGGCGAGCACATCTTCATGGAGACGGTGCAGCACCCGATGGCAGCCGGGGGTGGAGAGATAATACTCGCTGCCGGTGAGGGCAGGACGCCACTTACCGTTTTTGATGGCTTCCTTGTAGATGATATTGATGACATCACAGCGGAAACCTGCCACACCCCGCTCCAGCCAAAAATGCATGGCTTCTTCAATCGCTTCGATGACTGCTTCATTGTGATAGTTGAGGTCAGGCTGTTCCTTAGCGAAAAGATGAAGATAATATTCCCCACGCAGGTCATCGTACTCCCAGCAATCTCCACCGAAGAAATTACCCCAGTTGGTGGGCTTTTTGCCCTTTTCCCCTTTCCGCCAGATGTAATAATCGGTGTAGGGTTCTATGCGGCGGCGGCTCTTCTGGAACCATTCATGCTGATCGCTGGTGTGGTTGATAACAAGATCCATAATAATGCGGATGTCCCGCTTTTTTGCTTCTGCAATGAGGGTATCCATATCCTGCAGCGTACCATAATTGGGGTGGATATTGCAGTAATCGCTGATATCATAGCCGTTATCCTTATTGGGTGAGGGATAGACCGGTGAAAGCCACAGGGCGCCGACACCGAGCTTTTGCAGATAATCCAGCCGGGAAATGATACCCGGTAGGTCGCCAATACCATCACCATTGCTATCGCAAAAGCTCATGGGATAGATCTGATAAATAACTTTTTGCTTCCACCAAGGGGTATCAGCCATTGGGATAGACCTCCTTTTCCACCTCTGCCGCCATTTCTCCGGTGATACCATGCTCTGCAATCATACGGGCATAGAACTCTCCGCTCTTTTTGATGGTGCGGGCATGAGTATCGGTATCGAAATACACAAGACCAAAGCGGGCAGTAAAGCCCTCCAGCCATTCGAAGTTATCCACAAAGCACCAGTGGTAATAGCGGGTGACGGGCAGACCACTTTCCGAAAGAACCTTGAGATGCTCATAAAGATAACGACGGCGGAACGCATCATTATTATCGGCCGTACCGTTTTCGGTGATGTAAATGGGCAATTCCGGCAGAAGGGCGTGGAGTTTTTGGCAGCACTCCACAATGCCGGCCGGGTAGATCTCCCAGCCTAGATCATTCACCGGAACATTCGGCAAAGTACCATCCCCCAAGCCGGAGGTAGCAGTACGAGCATAATAATTGAGGCCCAAAAAATCGGCGTAGGGGCCCTCGGGGCCCAGCATATAGGTCTTGTTCAACTTGGTCTGGAAGTTGTATTCCGAGATGCGGCAAGCAATGCGATGCCACAAATTTTTCGCATTGTACGGCACAAAGGCGCGCATATGCATGGCTAGGCCAACCTTGGGTTCGGCATAGCCCAGTTCTTCATGGATATTATGAATTAACCGGTAAGCCCGACGGTGGCATTCGCCCATCACCTTCATTACCCGCAGAGCATGGGAGATATTGAATTCCCCAGGGGGGAAGCCTGCCCCCAAATAACCGCAGACCGCATAGACATTTGGTTCATTGATAGTAACATATTCATCCACCAGATCACCAAGGTGGCGCACAGCAAATTCCACCATGGCAAGGTACCTCTTTACGGCATTTTTGCCCAAAAAGCCGCCCTGATGCTCAAACCACAGAGGATTGGAGAAATGATGCAGGGTAAGCAGCACATGAATGCCATTTTGGTGCAGCAGCGTAATTTCCTCTCGCACCTTTTCAATCTCTTCCTGCGAAAACTGGCCCTCCTGCGGCTCCAGCCGGGCCCACTCCAGCCCAAAGCGGTAGTGGCGAATCCCCATCTCCGCCATTAGGCGGGTATCTTCCTCCAAATGGCCGCGATGGTCAGTTGCGATATTGGGATCGCTGTTATCCTTTATCTTTCCATTTTTGTACCACTCATACCAGTTGCTTTCCTTGCAGTCGCCATCAATTTGGGTAGCAGCGGAAGCTGCCCCAAGAGCAAAGCCCTTTGGAAAATGAACAGCACTCATTCAGTTTTCTCCTCTCGGTTGGCGGTGTGGGTCCCAATGATAATGTGTAGAACAGGGTTTTCTTTTTCTGCCTCAAAAAATGTCATCAGCAAACGGCAGCCATATTCCCGCAGGGCAGAAAACATAGCGCCTGGATGACGGACTGTAATAACCGTCTCCTCTCCTATTTCGATCAGGCAATCCCACAGAGCATCCAAATTGGCACCATAATACTCCGGCAAGGATAGCTTATCCTTGATCTCTGCATGCGCCGCGGCACGGTCGGTCATCAGCCGGCCCTCTAGATAAACTTCTCTCATGGTGTTTCCTCCTCCCCATAAACCAGGGTAAAGCTCGCATAATGATCATCGGTATAGTAGATCAGTCCATCACTGGAATAGAGCAGCCGCTCCGCCCCGCGGAAGCCGCCCATATAGTTCACATCACACTCGTACCAGGTGCGTCCATCAGCTTCCGGCAACAGACCCTCGCGGTTGCCAAAGCGATCACCGCCAATGGATTTTCCTTCGGCTACTTCCCACAGGTTCCCCTGGGAAGCAGCCCACCCCAGTGCTTTCGCTTCCTGCTTGGTTAAATAGTTCTGTGGCAGATGGCCATAAAAATGCAGGTATTCTGCCACCTTCTCTGGCGTAGAATAGGAGCCATCCTCAACCAGCAGCGTGCCGTTTTCCTGCACCAGCGGGTCATCTTCTCCCATCGGCCGGGTTGTCATACCGCCGCAGGCAGGCAGCAACGCCAGCATCAGTACCGTCAGCAGAGCCAATAGAACCGCCGGAAAACGGCGGAAAAGAAGTTGTTTTTTCACTGTGTGCTCCTCCTTATAAAAATACAGTTTAATTGTACCATACCGTGGGGAAAAATGATAGGCGCAGAGTAACAGAGATTTATCCGCAAAAGATGTGAAATATGCCCGCCCACTCCGTTCATAAATTGTTTTCATCTTAGCTTTAATCTTGTAAAGTTTGACGATTGCAATGACTATATAACTGCGCTATAATTGTTAGCATCCTAACAAGATGGAAAGGAGCCAATATGAAGATAAAGCGCCCGTCTATATGCATGAAGATTAAAGGAATCTCCAACTTGATTCACCAAGAATTGGGCACCAATCGTGATACAGTCCACCCCGGAACCATGATGCAGAAAATGTTTTTGGGTTATTTAGAAGTACACGAGGACCAGCCAGTCTTTCAAAAGGACTTGGAGTCAGCATTTCATATCCGGCGCAGCACCGCAACCGGCATATTGCAGATTATGGTGCGGGACGGATTGATCGTGCGGGAACCCGTGGAGGGCGATGCCCGCCTTAAACGACTGGTCCTAACACCGATCGCCATAGAACAGCTGGCGCAAATGCAGCAGGATATCCTGCGGGTAGAGCAGAAAGCGACTGCCGGATTAACCGGCGAAGAGTTGAAGGCCCTTTATGTCCTGCTAGATAAAGTGATAGAAAACTTGACCCCTGGCAAGGAGGAACGAACCATTGATTAAACGACTGTCCCAATGCATACGGGAATATAAAAAAGACGCGATTCTCTCCCCTCTTTATGTGCTAGTGGAATCGCTTTTGGATGTGGCCATCCCCTTTGTAATGGCTGGCCTAATTGATAAGGGCATAGAAGCCGGCAACATGAGCATGATCCTGCGATATGGTGCCATTCTAGTGGGTTTTGCACTGGTAGCGCTTACTTTTGGTGCACTGAGCGGCCGGAGCTGTGCACGCGCCACGGCAGGCTTTGCTCGCAATCTGCGGCATGATATGTTTCATCATCTGCAGGTATACTCCTTCTCCAATATTGATAAATTCAGCAGCGCTGGTCTGGTCACCCGTCTGACTACCGATGTGAGCAATGTGCAGAATGCTTTTATGATGATCATTCGTACCCTTATCCGCTGCCCTGCCATGCTCATCTTCGCCATGGTCATGTCCTTTCGCATTAATCACGATATTTCTCTCATTTTCCTGGCCGTCATTCCCATCCTTGGTGTGGGGCTTTACCTTATCATCAAACATGTTCACCCCGTGTTTGAACGGGTCTTTAAGACCTATGACCGACTGAATGGCGTAGTGCAGGAGAATCTTTCCGGTATCCGTGTGGTAAAAAACTTTGTGCGCGAGGACCACGAGATCGAAAAGTTTGATACCATCTCCGGCACCATTTATAATGATTTTTCACTTGCCGAGCGCATCTTGGCCCTCAACTCCCCACTGATGCAAGGCTGTGTGTATGCCTGTATGATTTTGGTCTCCTGGCTGGGTGCCAAACAGATCGTCATTGGAAATATGTCTACCGGAAACCTAATGAGCTTCTTCACCTACATCATGCAGATCCTTTCCAGTCTGATGATGCTTTCGATGGTATTTGTTATGATTACCATGTCCCGTGCCTCCGCCGAGCGCATCGTGGAAGTGCTGGATGAGGAAAGTGATATCACCAACTGTGATAACCCTGTGTACGAGGTCAAAGACGGCAGTGTGGAATTCACTGATGTGAGCTTCAGCTATGCCAAGCGTCCCGATAAAACGGTGCTGGATGACATTGACCTGATTATCCCCTCTGGACAGACGGTTGGTATTATCGGCGGCACCGGATCTTCCAAAAGCAGCCTAGTGCAGCTCATCCCCCGTCTGTACGATGTGACTGGCGGCTGTGTAAAGGTAGGCGGCGTGGATGTGCGGGATTACAACCTGGACGTCCTGCGCCACGAAGTGTCCATGGTGCTGCAGAAGAACGTGCTGTTCAGCGGCACCATCCTCGACAACCTGCGCTGGGGCGACGCGAACGCCAGCGAGGAAGAGTGCACCCGCATGGCAAAGCTGGCCTGTGCGGATGAATTCATCGAGCGCTTCCCGGATAAGTACAATACCTGGATCGAGCAGGGCGGCTCCAACGTGTCCGGCGGCCAGAAGCAGCGCCTGACCATCGCCCGCGCTCTGATGCGCAAGCCCAAGGTGCTGATCCTGGACGACTCCACCAGCGCGGTGGACACCGCCACCGACGCCAAGATCCGCAAGGCCTTCCGGGAAGAGATCCCCGGCACCACCAAGATCATCATTGCACAGCGCATCTCCTCGGTGCAGGATGCTGACCGCATCCTGGTGCTGGACAACGGCCAGATCAACGGCCTGGGCACCCACGAGGAGCTGCTCAAGACAAACAAGATCTATCAGGAAGTTTACAACAGCCAGACCCAGGGCGGCGGCGATTTTGATAAGCAGGGAGGTGAGCAGTAATGGCACAGGTGAAAGAAGTAAAGGGCCCCGGCCCCCGTAGGATGGGCGGCCCCAAGCCGAAGGTCGAGAACCCGGGCAAGCTGCTCAAGCGGATCATGGATGAGGTGTTCAAGCACTATCTGCCCCACTGCATCCTTGTGCTGATCTGCATCATCGTCAGCGCACTGGCAAACGTGCAGGCAAGCCTCTTCCTCAAGACCCTGATCGATGATTACATTGTCCCCATGACCAAGCAGGCCACGCCGGACTTCGGCCCGCTGGCAGGCGCACTGGTGCGCATCGGCTGCATCTACGCCATCGGCGTGCTGGCTGCATGGCTCAACGCCCGTATCATGGTCAACGTGACCCAGGGTACCCTGCGCAACCTGCGCGTCCAGCTTTTCACCCACATGGAAAGCCTGCCTATTCGGTATTTTGACTCCCACCCCCACGGCGACATCATGTCGGTGTACACCAACGATGTGGACACCCTGCGCCAGATGATCAGCCAGAGCATCCCCCAGCTGGTGTCCAGCGCCATCACCATCGTGTCCGTGTTCACCAGTATGTGCCTGATGAGCTGGCAGCTCACCGTTGTCACCATGCTGATGGTGGCCCTGATGCTGTTCTGCTCCAAGAAGATCACTTCCATGAGCGGCAAGTACTTTGTGGCCCAGCAGAAGGATCTGGGCAAGGTGAACGGCTACATCGAAGAGATGATGGAGGGCCAGAAGGTCGTCAAGGTGTTCACCCACGAGCAGAAGGCTCTGGATGGCTTCCGGCAGCTGAACGATAAGCTGAAGGAAAGCGCCAAGCAGGCCAACAACTACGCCAACATCATCATGCCCGTTACCGCACAGCTGGGCAATATCAGCTATGCAGTCTGTGCTCTGGCAGGCGCAGCCATGGCCGTTGGCAATGTCGGCGGCATGACCATGGGCACCGTGATGGCCTTCCTGAGCCTGAACAAGGGCTTCAATATGCCCATCAGCCAGGTGTCCATGCAGGCCAACAGCGTGATCATGGCACTGGCCGGTGCGGAGCGTATTTTCAAGATGATGGACGAGACCAGCGAGGCCGACGAGGGCTATGTCACCCTGGTCAACGTCAAGTATGGCAAGGATGACGAGCTGGTGGAGACCACCGAGCGCACCGGCATCTGGGCCTGGAAGCATCCCCACCACGACGGCACCACCACCTACCACAAGCTGGCGGGTGACATCACCTTTACCGATGTCGATTTTGGCTATGTGCCGGAAAAGACTGTTCTGCACGGGATCAACCTCTATGGCCGCCCGGGCCAGAAGATCGCCTTTGTCGGCTCCACTGGTGCCGGCAAAACGACCATCACTAACCTGATCAACCGCTTCTACGATATCGCAGACGGCAAGATCCGGTATGATGGCATCAACATCCGCAAGATCAAAAAGGACGATCTGCGCCGCTCTCTGGGCATCGTTCTGCAGGATACCCACCTGTTCACCGGCACGGTCATGGAGAACATCCGCTATGGCCGTCTGGATGCCACCGATGAGGAGTGCATTGCCGCCGCAAAGCTGGCCAATGCCGATGGCTTTGTCAAGCGTCTGCCCGATGGCTACAACACCATGCTGACCAACGACGGCGCAAACCTGTCGCAGGGGCAGCGCCAGCTGCTGGCCATTGCCCGCGCCGCGGTTGCCGATCCCCCGGTGCTGATCCTGGACGAGGCGACCTCCTCCATTGATACCCGCACCGAGGCGCTGGTCCAGCGGGGCATGGACGGCCTGATGTATGGCCGCACCAGCTTTGTCATTGCCCACCGCCTGTCTACTGTCCGCAATGCAGACTGCATCGTGGTTCTGGAGCAGGGCCGCATCATCGAGCGCGGCAGCCACGACGAGCTGATCGCCAAGAAGGGCAAGTATTACCAGCTCTACACCGGTAATCTGGCTGAAAATTAAAGAAAAATCGTAAAAAACGGAGCCGCTGTACAAAATGATGTGCAGCGGCTCCGTTTATTTTCAATTTGTTCAAATTCCTCACAAAGAAACTCCATTTTTATCCTGTACAATAAGGGTGCAGTCAGGGAGGAACAGAAAAACATCCTCCCAAGATGCCATGCAGGCAATGAAAACCGCGCATCTCCGGCAGAAGCCGGGCGGCGCGGCCCCTTTAAAAAAACACTGTCCCCTGCTGATGCGAGGCAATAGCCAAGGCAGCGGACAGACTACCAACCATCTCCTGACAGCCGCAAATGTTTGGGAGTTCTCATACACAGCCAGCGCCGCTTTCTCCTCCTTTCCACGGCGCTGGCTGTTTTTGTTTGGCTACGGATTAAACCTCTCAGTCTCGCTTCGCTCGCCAGCTCCCCTAGTAGGGGAGCCCTTGGCAAAACTGTCAACTTTGGTAGGAACCAAGTTCACGTCCTCGAGTTCACCGCTGGCGGCGGTCATCGTCGTTGCCCTAGTAGGGGAGCCCTTGGCATTCCGTTGTGTTTGCATCGTTACTCAGTAACTGTCCTAGTACATGCTCCCTTAACCGTGGCAAATCTATTACATGAATCCCCATTTGTTCCATCCGATACAAGACCAGAGCGGGGCTCTGGTCTTTTTTTGCGGCAGAAGCCATAACACTGCGTGTAAAGGCAAGAATCCTGTCCTTTTTGTAGAAAAAGATCAGCTGCACATGGCCGGTGAACAGAGCAAACAGAGCTGTGCGCAGCTCCCGGGAGCCGAAGAGGAGGAGCAGGTCGCTCTCCTCTAAAAAGAGAACGTCTGCCCGGTCAAGAAACTGCAGGGCGGTCTGGCACAGGGCCTCCCGCTGCGGCCAGTAGGGCGCGGCCTGCGCCAGCCGGGGAAGATAGCAGCAGAGCGCCCCGGCATCCCGGGCGGCGGCAAGGGCCTCGAGGTGGGCCAGCCGCAGGGGGCTGTCCACCAGCCCGGCGGAGGAAAAGCAGAAGGCAGAGGCTCCCCGGAACGGGACGGTTTCCAGCTGTTCCGGCCCAAGGGCCAGCCCGGCGGTGTGGGCACGGTAGGGCAGAGCGGTGTCCTCTCCGGTGAACACCACCGGTGTGGGGAAGGCATCCGTGAAGCAGAGCAGGGAGCAATCCACACCATCCCGGGCAAGCCGGGCCGCCAGCTTGCGGCCAAAGGGGTCGGCTCCCAGCTGGGCCAGCAGTGCCGCCTGCCCGCCCAATGCGGCGTACTGGCGGCAGAAGCCTGCGCCCCAGCCGCCGGTCTGCGCCCGGAATGTCTCCGTCAGCTCCGGAGCCGTGGCGGCGTTCAGCTCCAGCCAGACTTCGCCCAGACACAAAACGGACATGTGCACCCCTCCCTCCGCAAATAAAAATCGGGTTACAGTATACACGATTTGCCCACCGGATGCAACCGATCCGGGGCGAATCCTGACGGAATAAAAGTGCCCTCGGGCAGGAACAATCCGATTTTACAAAGACCACCTGTTTTTTACCAATGCCTGTTTTTCATTGCCCAAGGTTTACCTAAGATTTGCCTTACCATGGTTTCTCCTCTTTCTCCGAACGGGTACAATAGAACCGTTCCCAAGAAACATTGCAACAGGGCCCGGGAGGGCTCAGGATAAGAGAGGAATTATCGTATGAAAGAACATAAAATGTCCCGCCGTAACTTCCTGAAAGTGGGTGCTGTGGCATCTGCCGCCGGTCTGATGACAGCTGCCCCTGTGGCTGCAAACGCTGCCGCTCCGGCTGCTTCCACCGCAGCTGACGAGGAGAACTGCTTTGGCCTGTTCCAGAAGAAGCCCAAGTACATCTTCCTGTTCATCGGCGATGGCATGGGCACTGCCCAGATCCAGTCTGCCCGGTTCTATCAGGGCACTGTCACCAACAACGGTGCCATCACCGAGGCGGAGCTGAGCTTTACCCAGTTCCCGGAGGTGGGCAGTGTGACCACCTACGACAGCACCTCCTTCTGCCCGGACTCCGCTTCCACCGCCACCTCCATCGCTTCCGGCAAAAAGACCGAGAGCGGTGTCATCAATATGTGCCCCTGGACCCGTGATGTGCCCTATGAGACCATTGCGGAGAAGCTCCATAAGCAGAAGGGCTACAAGGTTGGCATTGTTTCCACGGTGAACATTGACCACGCCACCCCTGCTGCCTTCTATGCGCACCAGAAGACCCGCAAGAACTACTATCAGATCGGCGTGGAGCTGGCAAACTCTGGCTTTGAGTATTTCGCAGGCGGCGAGTTCCAGAAGGTGAACGGCGATGGCACCGGCCCCAACAACCACGAGGTGGCTGCACAGGCTGGTTACAACGTTGTCACCACCCAGGCCGGTGCTGCTGCCCTGAAGGCCGGGGCAGGCAAGACCCTGATCATTGCCGAGAATCTGGCCGACGGCAAGGCCATGAACTACGCCATGGATGCCGCTCCGGGAGAGTGGCAGCTGACCGACTATGTCCGCAAGGGCATTGAGCTGCTGGACAACAGCAACGGCTTCTTTATGATGGTGGAGTCCGGCAAGATCGACTGGGCCTGCCACGCCAACGATGCCGCTGCCTCCATCCATGATGTGATCGAGATGCACAACGCAGTGCAGGCCGCTGTGGAGTTCTATGCCCAGCATCCCGACGACACCCTGATCCTGGTGACTGCTGACCACGAGACCGGTGGTCTGGGCATTGGCTACAAGACCACCAACTACGATACCTTCCTGACCAACCTGGCCCACCAGAAGATGTCCTACGCAAAGTTCGATTCTACCTATGTGAACAACTACGTGAAGAATCAGACTCCTTTTGAGACCGCCATGCAGGACGTGAAGGCGAACTTCGGCCTGACCCTGCCCACCGACCCCGATGCCGCCAACGCAGGCAAGCTGCTGCTGACCGACTACGAGGTGGAGAACCTGCGCACCGCTTACGAGCGCACCCTCAAGGTCGGCTCTTCCAGCCAGAGCAAGATGAGCCAGCAGGATTATGAGCTGTACGGCACCTACATCCCCTTCAGCATGGCCATCTGCCACACCATCAACCACAAGTCCGGTGTGGATCATACCACCTACGCCCACACCGGTGCCATGGTGAACCTCTACGCCCGTGGTCAGGGTGCAGACAAGTTCCGCGGCGTGTATGACAACACCGAGATCTTCCACAAGCTGGCTGAGCTGACCGATGTGCAGTAATTGACCAGACCCTTTGTACCCCAAAGCCCTCCGGGACGAGACGCACCGGAGGGCTTTTTGTGTAGGCCGGAATTGTGCACCCCGCCAAAAATCTGCCCCGCGAATTGGGAAAGATGATGGGAGTTGTGGTTGCAATGGGCCGGAAAAAGGCATATAATAAGACCATCAACAGAGTAAGGCCATGCGCGTTAAGTGCCGCATCAACGGGGAGTTGTGCTGCGGACGAAGGTAAGACCCGCGGTGCATGGCCTGCATCCCGCTGCTGCATGGACTTGGGTGCAGATGGGGCCGTCTGCGGCCCCGTCTGGATGTGAACCGTTGAATCACGCCCTCCTTTGTGCGGTTTGTCACAGGGGAGGGCGTTTTGCATTGCCCGCCCCGCGGTTCCCGAAACAGGGGAGGACAATTGATATGAACCATTCCAGAAATTCCGTCCGCAAGCTCACCATGCTGGCCCTGCTCACTGCCATGAGCATCGTGTTTGCCCGGGTGCTGAGCATTTCCACCGGCTTTGTCCGGTTCAACCTGGGCAGCCTGCCCACCCTGCTGGCCGCTGTGCTGTTCGGGCCGGTGGAAGGCTTTGCCGTGGGTGCAGTGGCCGATATGATCGGCGGCACCCTTTCCGGCTACGCCATCAACCCGCTGATCACGCTGGGAGCAGGCTCCATCGGCCTGACGGCGGGCCTTCTCTGGCGCGCCCTGCCCAACCTGCGGCTGGGCCTGCGCACCCAGATCAGCGTGTTTGCCGGCCATGCGGTGGGCTCCATTGTCATCAACTCGCTGGCACTCCATCTCTTCTATAACTATCCGTGGAGCGTGCTGGTGACCCGCATTCCCAACGCGCTGGTCCTGGCGGCGGTGAACACCGTGCTGGTGCGCCTGCTGCTGGAAAATAAAACGATCCGAGGCATTGCACAATGAACTATGAAGAAGCGCTGAACTATATCCACGCCGTCCAGTGGGCGGGGCACAAGCCGGGCCTGACCCGCACCCGGACCCTGCTGACCGCACTGGGAGATCCGCACAAGCAGCTGAGATTCATCCATGTGGCGGGCACCAACGGCAAGGGCAGCACGGCGGCCATGCTGGCCTCCTGCCTGCAGGCGGCGGGTTACCGGGTGGGCCTGTATACTTCGCCCTTTATCAACCGGTTCAACGAGCGCATTCAGGTAAACGGCCAACAGATCCCGGACGAGGCGCTGGTGCGGCTGGTGGAGCGTGTGAAGCCCGCTGCCGATGCCATGACCGATATCCCCACCGAGTTCGAGATCATCACGGCGTTGGGGATGCTCTGGTTCGCTGAGACGAAATGCGACATTGTGGTGCTGGAGGTGGGCCTGGGCGGCACGCTGGATTCCACCAACGTCATCGACCCGCCGGAGTGCGCGGTCATCACGGCGCTGGGCATGGATCATGTGAAGGAGCTGGGCCCCACCCTGGCCGATATCGCGTCGGCCAAGGCGGGCATCATCAAGCCGGGCAGTCCGGTGGTGAGCTATGGCGGTGTGCCCGAGGCCGATGCCGTCATCGCCCGTACGGCGGCAGAGCGGCACGCGCCGCTGACCGTGGTGGACCTCAGCAGACTGACCATCGAGGACGGGGATCTGGATGCTGTCACCTTTGATTTTGACGGCCTGAACGGCATCCGCCTGCCCCTGATCGGCAGCTATCAGCCCCGGAACGCCGCCACGGCCATTACGGCCCTGCGGGTGCTGCGCAGCCGGGGCTGGAACATCCCGGACAGCGCCATCCGCGCCGGTCTGGAACAGGTGCGCTGGCCGGGCCGGTTCGAGCTGCTGCGGCATTCGCCCGTCTTTTTGCTGGATGGCAGCCACAACGCCCACGGAATGCGGGCCACCGTGCAGAGCCTGCGGGACCGCTTTCCGGGGCAGAAGTTCGTGTTCCTGCTCAGTATCATGGCGGATAAGGATGTGGACGAGATGCTGGCACTGCTCCTGCCGCTGGCCGGGCAGTTCGTCACCGTGGCGGCCCATACCCCCCGCGCCATGCCCGCTGAGACGCTGGCCGAACAGATCCGCGCCCGGGGCGGCAGGGCTGAGCCTGCTCCCACCATTGAAGCCGGTGTGGCCCGGGCGGTCGCCCTTGGGGGCACCGGCCCCGTGTGCGCACTGGGCACGCTCTACTTCTCCGGCGATGTGCGGGAAGCGTTTGCAAAATTGAACCAGTAAAGAAGAGGGGCTGCGGCACACGGGAAAAACCGGTGCAGCAGCCCCCTTTTTGCGGACTGGCTTACAAAAAAACGCCCCGCTGTTTTGTGATGCACAGAACAGCGGGGCAGTATCATTTATGGGGCGGGAATGTGCTCAGGAGATGCGCTTCTGCTCAGGCCTTGCCTGCGCAGCCGAACAGCTCGATCTTCTCCTTGCACTTGTCAACGATGGCCTGAGCGCCGGGAGCCAGCAGCTTGCGGGGGTCGAAGCCCTTGCCCTGCTGATCCTTGCCAGCCTCGATGTACTTGCGGGTGGCCTCAGCAAAGACCAGCTGGCACTCGGTGTTGATGTTGATCTTGGAAACGCCCAGGCTGATGGCCTTCTGGATCATCTCGTCGGGGATGCCGGTGCCGCCGTGCAGGACCAGAGGAATGTTGTTGGTGGCCTTGTGGATGCGGTCCAGAGCCTCGA
>OIEI01000361.1_pt1 | contig 18027 bp, 15 predicted proteins | sample 1581781 | NCBI WGS metagenome assembly OIEI01 (sample SAMN01760935, study PRJEB22395) | human gut metagenome | reverse complement strand
GGAAGAAATCAAAGAGATGATTCTTCGTCATACGAGAATGCAGATTGAACTGAAGGGAGAATTTACCGGAATTCGTGAGATGCGTAAGCACATTGCATGGTATACAGCCGGTATGAAACACAGTGCAGGATTGCGCCGGGACTCCAATCTCGTAAGCAGTTATGAAGAACTCGAAAAATTGCTGGATTTTCGCGGTTAATCGCGGATTTCCAGCCTTTTTTGTCCTTGACAAGGCATATAGATTTCGGTATAATACAGGAATTGTGAATATCCTAGAATAAGTCTGCCCTTTTTCAGGTATGATGTATCAGGAAGCACATAAATCCATGTAGTGATCCGGGGCGAAAAGAAACGCAGAAGACTATACCGGATGTTGAAAGGGAGTAAGGTTATTATGGAAGAAAAGAAAAACTTACTAACTTATGCAGGACTTAAAAAATTAGAAGAAGAGCTGCATGATTTAAAGGTAGTAAAGAGAAAAGAAGTAGCAGAGAAAATTAAGGAAGCCAGAGAACAGGGCGACTTATCTGAGAATGCGGAATACGATGCAGCGAAAGACGAACAGAGAGACATTGAAGCAAGAATCGAAGATATTGAAAAGATTCTTAAAAATGTTGAAGTTGTAGCTGAATCTGATATTGATGATACAAAGATTAACGTTGGATGTCATATCATCATTCATGATTTCGAATATGATGAAGACCTTGAGTTCAGCATTGTTGGTTCAACACAGACAAACAGCTTAAGTGGAAAGATTTCTAACGAATCACCATTAGGTCATGCACTTATTGGACACGAAGTTGGAGATATTGTAGAGGTTGAAATGGGCGATACAGTATCAAAATATAAAGTTCTTGATTTTAAGAAAAAGAAATAAATTATACTACTTTAAGGAGTTTAAGAAAATGGCACAGCAGAATAAGAATGAACAGCAGGTTGACGTTAATCAGCTTTTAAAGGTGCGTCGTGAGAAGCTTGCTGATTTACAGGAAAGAGGAAAGGATCCTTTCCAGATTACAAAGTATGATGTAACAAACCATACTACAGAGATTAAGGATAACTTTGAAAAGTTTGAATGTGAACATGATGAAGAAGGAAAGCTTGTTAAAGATCCTGCAAAGCTTGTATCAATTGCAGGTCGTATTATGCTTTAGCGTGTAATGGGTAAAGTGGTCGTCATACAGATAGATGGAATGAACAAAGATATTGATGATGGCTCGGCGCTTGTTCACATCATCGGCGGGCATCTCGCAGACATAGTCCAGAAAGGCCAAAATCTGTGCCTCCGTCAGCGTGATCTTCTTGTTTTCCTCGATGGCGAGTTCTGCCTCCAGCTCCGCCTTTTCTGCTATGCGCTTGTTGAGCCGCTCCGTCAGCATCTCCACGGCCTGCCCCTGCTCAATGGCTTTCCAGAGATTTTCAATGGCCGTATCCGCCTCTCGGATTGCTTTTTTCAGTGCCTTGGCGGTCAGGTTGTCCGGGCTTTTGGCGCACTCCTCAGCCACCTTCTTGGCAATGAAGCGGATTTTCTCCTCGGTCAGCATTTTCAAACACTCGTTGACCACACGGTCCTCGATATAAGACTTGCTGACGATCTTCTTGCCGCACTTTTTCCTGCGGGCGTTTTTGCACATATAGTAGTGATATTGCCTGCCGGTCTTGCTGGTGCCGCCGTAGCCCACCATCATTTCCTTGCAGTGTCTGCAGAACAGCTTTGTGGTCAGCAGGTATTCGCCCTCGCCGTGAGTTCGAGCCTGCGCATTTTTGTTTTTGTTCATCATCGATTGCACCCGGTAAAATAGGTCATCATCCAGAATGCGAGGCATCCCGCCGGGTGTTTCCTTTCCTTTGTAAAGATAGACGCCGATATAACGCTTGTTGCTGAGCAGGTGACTGAGACTGTTGGGACTAAATTCCTTACCGAGGGAGGTCTTGACCCTGCGCCGTTTCAGATCCCGGATGATCTCCGCTTTCGTCTCGCCGCTGGCGTAGCGCTCATAAATCTCACGGACAATGGCGGCTTCCTCCTCATCCACATAGAACCGCCGCTCGCCATCGACCTTGAAGCCCAGGCCGGGGTTGCTGCCATTGGACAGGCACTTTTCGGCATTGATGGCCATACCCCGATGGATCTTCTGAGAAAGCTCCACGGAGTAGTATTCCGCCATACTTTCCAGAACGCCCTCCACCAAGATACCGGAAGCGTCATCCGCAATATTCTCTTTGGCAGACAGCACCCGGACACCGTTCTTTTTCAGTTTCGCCTTGTTGATAGCACTGTCATAGCGGTTGCGGGCAAAACGGTCCAGCTGATATACCAAAACGCCATCAAAGGTGTGCTTGTCGCTGTCGGAGATCATCCGCTGAAATTCGGCACGGTTGTCCGTGGTGCCGCTGATGGCCCGGTCAATATATTCTCCGACAACGGTATAATGATTCGACTCCGCATATTCATAGCACACCTTGAGCTGTCCCTCAATGGACTGCTCCGTCTGGCTGTGGCTGGAAAAGCGGGCGTAAATGACTACATTCATACAGAATCCTCCTCTCCGATTTTTATTATAGTCATCCGCTCTCCGGTGTCGAATGTGCCGCATATTCCGGGTGCTTCAGGAGCCACTTTGCAAAATAGGCCCTGCCCTCGTCGCTGGCGTAAAACTTACGCAGCTCCGGGAGCATGGCCTTGGCAAAGGAGGTAAGCAGTTCCTCCGGCAGTGCGACCTGCGTGTAGTCGATCTTGCAATATTCTCCCATAGGCCGCACCTCCTTATCGCGCTCGGTCGGTTCGTCGGCGGTAGTCCCGCTCGCAGAGCTTCACCACGGCGTCCTCAATCTGAGCGGCAGTATAGCTCTGGGGGAAATACTTGCGGATGCGTTCCATTGGAATCTTGAGTCGGGCCTTCTGGTTGGCTTTTTCCTCACTCATTATGGTTTGAATGACCGCCGTGGTGAGCGTCCCTTCCCGGACGGCCTTGTGCATCCGCCAAGCCTGCGAATAGGACGGGGTGCAGTCGTTGATGGCACACTGTTCCAAAACCTCCCGCTGGCTGGATTCGTCAAGGTAGGATAGTTCCACACCGACGGATAGGGCGATTTCACCTTTATCCATCTTTTCAAGGAACTCTGGGATGAGATAGGTCAGGCGGATATAGCGCTTAACGGTGTCCTTGCTAATTCCTTCTTGCTCTCCGATTACCTCCGTGGACAACTTCGGCGCAATTTGCTCCGAAGTTATGTCTGTTCTTTGTCCCTGATGCTTCAGGGCATCAGCTTTCAACTTATACGCAAACGCCTTTTCGGAGGGCAAAATATACTCCCGGTGGAGGTTGCTGTCCACCACCGCAATGGCGGCAGCATCCCGGTCGAGGGCATAAATCAAGGCAGGGACCTCGGTGATCCCCGCCTTTTGTGCGGCGTATAAGCGGCGGTGGCCGCTTATTACCTCATATTCATCTGTATTTTCAATCGGTCGGACAATCAGCGGCGAAAGAACGCCTTGTGTCTGTATGCTTTCGATCAGCGTGTTCATCTCGTCATCGTCCCTGACCTTGAACGGGTGTCCGGCAAAGGGGCGCAATTTTTCTACCGGAATTGCCACCGGCTTTTTCATCGTATTTTTCATTTTTATCTCCCTCTTTCTTTGTATCTTGCACGGGCTTTTTTCTCCAGCTCGTGCTCTTGTTTTAGCAATTCATACAGATGCGGGGATTTCTCTAAAATCCGCTCTGCACGGCGCAGGCGCTCCCTTACAGGCTTCATCTGCCTGGATAACGCCTTGCGGCGTTCCTTATTTTGCGCCTGTTCCTCCGGCGACTTGGGACGGCGGATACGGTTGCTGATATTGCTGCGCTCACGCTCCAAAGCGGAAAGCTCTGCCTTGGATTGCTCAATATTTGCTTGCAGGTCAGCTGTCGTATGGATACCGTGCTCCTGCAAGAAGTGATAGTCGGCAACCAGCTCCTTCAAATCCTTTTCCGCCGCCCGCAAATCCGGCGACAGCAGCATTACATCGGCAAGCTCGGCTACAATTTGAACGACGGTGATAATGATATAAAAAAGCGTATCAACCAAAACGGCGGCGGTGTCATAGCTGTGTTCAATGGAGAACCCCAGCTTTCGCAGCTCGTCCTCCAGCGGAAATTTCTTCGGCTTGTACGGCGGTCGGTATTCCAAGGTGAATAGCCGATACCGATTTTCGGCGTTCTGCCGCAGCTGTGCGTTGACACGATCTTTGGAAAAGCCGATGTTACTCAGCCGCACGGCACGCTCCCAATGCTTTGCCTTGACCGAAAAGCGCACAGGGTCAAGGATATACCCGAGCGCATAAAGCTGACTTTCAAATTCTCTGGGGCTGGTCGCAAAGGACAGGCAGTATTCCACATCCTCCCGCAGATAGTCCCGGTGGGTTTTCTTGCCGGCCTTGTGAACCCAATATTCTTTCTTTTTGCCCTTACTGTAAAACTCGCTGTTTTCCAATACCGACAGCTCGTGCTCCCGGCAGATTTCATCGGAGATTCTACGCAGCTCCTTGTGGTCGCCGATTTTGTTTTTGAACTTTGCGCCGTCCTTAAAGGACACGGGATTCACAACAAAATGGCAGTGAACATTGTCGGTGTTCAGGTGGACGATAACGAACACCTGATACCGGTCGCCCCACATCCGCCGTGCTGTCTCCTTGCCGATGGCAAACGCCTGCTCCGGCGTGACCTCGCCCTCACGAAAGCTCTGAATGCCGTGGTAACCGACCACCTTGCCACGCAGACCGAATCGCCGCTGGACGGCAATCATCTCGGCGTAGGCGTTTTGCGCTGAGCAGTTGATACCGCCCACGAACATCTTGCGGTCGGTCTTATCGTCGTTCTCTGCGTAGCGCAGGGCAGCGTATAGATCCTCGTCGAGATATTCCGGGTCGGTAGTCTTGTCGGGATTGTCGGCGTAGTCCAGCGTGGCTTTCAGGTCCTTGAACACAGGCCAAAAGCCTGTCACCGCCATACCGCATCACCCCTTTCCCGGCAGCAGGAATTCTGCTGTGATGTGTTTCAGCACCGTGCAGATTTCTTTGTCCAGCTCCGGTGAACTCGCCTTGTCCGCAAGCTCGCCAAGCTTTTCAAGACAAGCAAAAAGAGCGTCAGGCGGAACCGTTCTCGGCTCATACCCCAACGCTCTTTGCTTCACATATTCGGCTGTACTCAGCCCGCATTTTCGGGCTTTGGTTTGAATCTTTTCCTTCTCCTTTGCCGTCACGCGGACGGCGATGCGCATATCTTTTTCCATACACATCTCTCCTTTCACTGGGGGATTGGGGGCTGCGCCCCCAAAGAGTCAGCCGATTTCGGCTGTGATTGGGACTTCTGTGGCACACAAAGTCCCTGCTTGTTATATCGTGAGACGCACCCCGCAGAGCATAAAGAAAAGCGGATGTCAGATACCGAGATTTCAGCGAATTTCTACGCTGCACGATACTGAAAGTCGCTTTCTTGCCCCTTGGGATACATCTTGTTTCTGCGCCAAAGTGGCTCTGATTCGGCTGCGAATATTGCAATTTGAGCCACATCTCGGCGTTTTGGCTCAGCCGAACATTTCAAGGTCATCCAGCAGCAGACAGTTACCCTTATAGCAATTACAGCAAGTCTTGTGAACAAGGGTTTTGATTTTTGCCCGTTGCCTTGGCGTAATTCTGAATACCATAGACTAAACCTCCTTCCTGTTTTACGGGCAGCAAAAAAGCCGCCGAGTGTGATCTCGACGGCTCGATGACTGCCTTCTGTATATTGAATGGGGGAAACAGCTAAAAAGGGTATGTTTATAGCAACACAGCAAAAACGCTGTCCGCAACATCGGGAAAAAGCCTTGAATATCAGGCGCTTTTCTGCTACAATTATATAGAACAAATGTTTCTATTTGGCGATTCGGAGAAAAAACATCTTGGCTTTTCATCACCGCAAGACCGGTTTATGGGACACTTGGCTTGATAGAATATAGAAGGAGGCAGGGCGTATGAGCGATGGACTTGGCTTCCTTACTGCCGTTTACCGGGACGGTCGTGTACATATAGGCGGCAAAAGCTACCCGGCAGGAACCTTTGCGGTGCAGCTTTTGAATCTGTATTATAAAGATGACACGGCGGCGAGGATCGCCGTGTTCCGGCAAAGTAACTGGAATGTGCAGGAGCAGCTATGCGCCGGGTATCTGAACGAAACAGATTTTATTAAGGCCGGAAAGGAGATCCTTACGATCCTGCAAACCCTGCCGAAGCTCAAGCCTTTTTCCTCCTTGGACATTGCGGCGGAGAGACAGCGAATTGCAGAACTATTCACGGAAAACAGCGCTGCTGCCCTTTCCGACTATCTGCGGCGCAGGGCAGCAATAGCGCAATTCGATGGCGTGTTCTCTCCTGAATATGATAAAGCGCTGTTCAAGAATGGTGAAATGATGTACGCAACCGTTTTAAGTACTCTCCGCTTTTATGATGCTATCCCGGAGGATATGCGCAAGGCGTTTGAGCAATTTAAGAAATTCGCTTCCCGTGTGGATGAAGCCGACCGCTTTGACGAGCGGCATTTGCTGCCCATTGCAACGGAGATATTCGGGACGAATTCATTTCCCTTGCACACGGAATACATTGCTCTCCCGAAACGGCGAAACAGTCGTATTCTCGTCACCGCCCGAAGAATGGCCTTTGCGAGCTACTACAGCTTTGTTTTGACGGACTTCTTTGAAGGGCTGCACCACGGGCATTACCCGAGGCAGTGCGAGGTTTGCAAGCAGTATTTCCTAATGCAGAGTGCACGGCGGCAGAAATACTGCACCTATGGCACGGCACCGGAGTTGTACCATGGTGAAAAGATCAGCTGCCGCCGGTACGCCATCATTCGGGGCAAAGCGGAACGGGCAAAGGATAACCCGCTGAAGGCCGCCTATGACCGCCGTTGCTCGGGGATACGTTCCGAAAAGAGCCGGGGAACGATCTCTACCGAGTTTGCGCAGGCGGCGCAGGAAATGGCAAAACGCCGCTTGGAACAGGCAGAGGAAGATGATGCCTACGCCAAAGCAAATTACTTTACCGACTTGGAGCGTACTAAGCTGTACGCTGACACGGACAAAAGAATGAAATGATGGGAGGTGCATCCGGTGTCTGAAGAACAGAATGAAGTTTTAGAGCAACAGCGGTATCTTTTGGAGCGCCGGATGTACCGCCTTGACCCTGCGCCGCCGAAGCTGCCAGCCCAGGAATACATTGTCCGCTATCTCACCGAAAAAGAGGAAAAGTATCTGGTTTGGTACCTCCACGATCAGGAACCTGCGCTTAATAAACTGGCGCAGGCCGTCTGCGAACGATACGCTATGGCGGAGCATTTTGCGGACATCAAACAGGCGGCGGTGTGCGGTATCTTGGTCGCCCTTCAAATGTACGACCCGGCTGTTGGCGCACCGTTTGCCGCTTTTCAAACGCGGTATATGCAGGACGGCGTGGGTGACTATATCCGCACGGCGCAAAGCGGTGTTATCACCATGACGGCAGATACTTATCCCGTCCTGCGGCGCATTATGGCGATTTACCATCTAAACGGCGATGATTGCAGTGACAGCTGCATCCAGCGAATTGCCGATGAAATCGGAATGGGGGAAAAGAGCGTCCGCAAGTACATTGCGATAGGCACGCTGAATGAACGCCGAGTAGATTTTTACCGGCAGTACGATGAGGACGGCGGGGAAACGGCGGAAGACATTTCGGTGGACACCACCTCGCAGCCAGACAAGCTGTATTTTCGGGCGGTGCTATATGACGCACTGTACGAGGCTTACGGCAGCCTGACCTACCGGGAACAGCGCACGGTTGCCAAGCATCTTGGCTTCTGCGATACCTGCTGGTCGGTCAGGAAAGCAGTGCTGATAAACGGTGAAATCGAGTACAGGCCCATAAAACCCATGACCTTTGAAGAAATCTCCCACGCTGCCAGCCGCAAGTCCGATAAGGCTTCCGAGCGGACTTATAACAGAGCGTTGAAGAAAATGAGGGACCACATTTTGGAACTGCAGAGGTGACGCTTTTCCTTAATTTACCGATGATGAACTTCATTTAACACTTTCTTTACCGTTTGCTGGGTGATTATCGGTGAAAATGGCAGCAAAGTGATGAAAAACGAAATATTCAATTGAATAATTGGCAAAAAGTGATATAATGTGTTTGTAAAACCGGGCACAAATATGTGCCTGTCGACTATAGTTGTTTGTGAAACCTGTTAATACACGAAAAAAATCCACTTAACAATGTCCAACAAGGTTCCTTGCGGGAAGACCAGCGCGATATCTGATTATGCAGAAGCAGAATTACTATTTTACTGCTGCAATACGGATGCAATTTGAATAACTCGATGGAAAGAATACAAAGCTTGTTGTTAGGAGAGAATGTCGAAATGGATACAAATCACATCGCTCAAGTACTTCAGGACAAAAAACTTCAAAAGCATTTGAATACAAAGATCAACCGTCAGTTCAAAACATGTCGGTATATTGGCGATATTGTAATAAGTGAGGATGAATATATCCTTCTTAAGGCATATCTTCGCAGTATTTGCAGAAAATATCTGAACACATCCGAGAGATATATCACTAGCCCAATCTTTGCGGTTGCGCTGGTTCAAATCGGCATTCATAAATATGATGGTCGGTTTTGGCCCCATGTTGAGCGAGAAATTGACATGGAATTGCCGGGTTCATACCAGAAATGGATTGGACGCAGCTTCTATAAAACACTCGAAAAATACAACAAATACAAAGTAGCAGAGAATGAAATGATGAACAATATTCTTCTGCATTGCTTTATAACAAACTATTATGCGAGTGACCTCTTTGATTTCCTTTTTGCATATTATCAAATAGACTTAGAGCGTGACCTTACGAGTAATAGTAAGGAAATGCGAGATTATTTGATGCAATCTATGGCGAGCGGTGAGAATACAGCCAGAGCATATAAAATAAAAAAGCACACATCTGATGCAGTCGCATTCAATACGAGAGGCTGTAAAATTCGAGTTGGCAAAATTTTGCGGTTTATGGATAATGCTCTGTTCTATGGACTGTTCCCAAGAACATCACAGAATCGGATTGCTCAACTGTTTTGCAAGTGGGCTGACGAGTCAAAGAAATTCGATCAAGCGAAGAAAGCTATTGCGGGATTAACCAAAAGAGGAGAAAAGAGATATAGTTCTCCGTATTTGCGTTACAATGGAAGTCAAAACCGTTTTGAGCTTGTCTTGCCGCCGCAGTATATTCACTTAGCAACAAATGAGGAGTTGCCAAACCTACATTGGAAAATTGCCTTTTCCAATGTTGAAAAAACTCTTGAAGCAGAATCGGAAAACTGTGTAACCGGTTGCAAAACGCGAATCGTTTCCGATATTTACATTCCTTCCGATAATATTTTCGACAGCATCCGAATTGAACTTATCAAGAATGACGCAGAGGTAATCCATAAGTTTACCAATATCAGAGCAGCGTGCATTCGTTTCTTTGATAACAATTGGGAGTTGATCCATTATACAGACGCTCTGCCGATTGGGGATGCGTTTGCATTTACACATACAGAGGATGCTTTGTATACAGATTCTGACGCTGTTTATAACTGTGAATATCTAAACGGACTGAATCTGTACAGTATGGAACTGATTAAAGGGGATATTATTCGACTTCCCGATGGACGAGCTTTGCCGGTGGGGAGTGCGCTGGAAGACGGCCTTTTGAAAAACAACCTGAAAAATGGTGTATATGTCATGCGCGAAGGAGTAAAACACCCCGTTTTTTCCGCCGTTCCATCAATCTATTTTCGCATGTCACCTACTCAAGAGAGAGGAACACTGATTAGAATCAATGAGGAAAAATATCGCTTTGATATTGCACGAGCAATAAAATGTAATACGCAAGACAAAACTGATGAATATGGCTATATTCTTAGGCTGTCCGACTATATTAAAACGGATGGCATTTTCCGTGTGAATATAGATATTCCCAACTCCAGAAAAGCTAACGATTATTCTCTTGCAGTAATTAACCAATTTGACTACAAGTATGAAGACGCCCCCTTTATTTACAAAAAAGAGGGCAAAATCACATTCTCTAGCACTGGAACGATCTTGGGCGATGAGCACTCTGAGCATATTGCCAACAACAGCTTTGTTTTTAGAATTGACCCCGATATTGATTACTTGCCTTTCACTTATCAGACTGCTAACGAGAATTTGGCGCTGCGTGTGTATCTTCCGGCTTTTAAGTGGAAATTTGACGATGGGGCTTGGCATACGGAAAGGCCAGAAGAAATATGGCATGCGGAATTTCCCAAGATGATTTATCTGAAGTTCCCGGATGATACCGTTTGCTTGGATATGCCTCCCCTGATGACGGATGATAACGAAGATGCGGAGTACAGCATAAAAGTTGAAAAAAACAAGGAAAAGCATCTTTTTGTCTGCGACACGCGAAAGATGTTATCGTGGTTTGGATTTGAGGATATTATCAGACCCTTGAGCCTGCACTTCGAATCGATATCGTTCGTGTTTTTGCGGGTTATCACACACTGTTTCTTAGCAAACTCGGAATGCCAAATTGTTGAAGATCGTCCCAACCGAAAGTTGTGGTTCAGGAGCAGTATTATTGGTTTTTCTGATTGTGTAGCCGATGTTTATTTAGATGGTATCCTGATTGCTGAAAAAGTCGAAGTGAAATCAAATGGTTTTAAACTCAGCATTCCATTCACCAGCGGCAAATACCGAATTGATTACTTTGAAGCGGACGAGGAAGATGATTTTGGCGCACCCGATTATAGGTTATTTGACACTAAAGAATGTAATTATAAGAACACGAAGGATTTGAGCGGCAAAACAATTCAGATTTTAAGCGTTACTGAGCGTAGGCAGAAAGGATCCATTTTTTCTTCGCCGGAATATGTTCTCCGCGGAAATGTGACAGTTTCAAGTATTCAGGCAATCCCCAATGAGATAGATAGCTTTACAGGTGTTCTCTCGTGCGATACATTGACACCACTCCAAGTCAAAGTCACTTTTGAAAATCCCAACAATATGAAAGTGGGCGCACTATATTTTTGGAGTGATGAAGAAGATGGGTACATTGAATTTATGTACGACAAAATAGAGGGTATCCTGGTGCTGTCTGAAGACGAAAGCACCAGCTCATCGGAAGCTAAAAACAGATATTTGGTGCTCTACGAAGATAGCTACTATTACAATTTCCGGATTAAATAGAGAAAGGGGTATGGTCGTGGCTTTTTCGCCTGTTACTGCATCTAAGCATATTAAGGAAAAATACTATCGATATTTAAAAACAACATTCAAAATGGGAGAGCCCTATAAGAAGGAATACGAAGCCCTGCTTGAAAATCAGGATGCATTTGCAAAAGGACCCTACCTTGATGTTACGGATGCTTTCGAAAAAGGCAAGTGTATTGCAGAGCTAATAGAAGAAGGGATTCTCCCTAAAAGCTTTTCCAAAATAAACATGAACATGACCAGACCTCTGTACCTACACCAGGAAAAGGCCATAAGAAAGGTCGCAACCGAGAACAGAAATCTTGTCGTTTCAACAGGTACCGGTTCGGGTAAAACGGAAAGCTTTCTCATCCCCATACTTCGGGAGCTTGCAACGGAGGCCGAGGCAGGAACGCTTTGCCCGGGTGTTCGTGCATTACTTATTTATCCGATGAATGCCCTTGCTAACGATCAGACAGAAAGACTGCGTTCTTTATTGTCTAATTATCCGGAGATCAAATTTGGTGTTTATACCGGCCAAACAAAACAAAAAGATGCCGATGCAATTGAAGATTACAAATCACTAAATAACGGGAACCCACCGTGTGAGAATGAGCTTATCTCAAGAGATCAAATGATAGCGAGTCCTCCACACATTCTCATCACAAACTATGCGATGCTTGAATATCTAATGGTGCGTCCAAGAGACAGTGTATTCTTTGACGGAGAATTCGCAACGCACTGGAAATTTATTGTTTTTGACGAAGCCCATGTATATAGCGGATCAACGGGAATTGAAGTGTCCATGCTTTTCAGAAGGCTAAAAGCGAAGCTTGGCAATCAAAAAATCACTTATATTCTAACCAGTGCAACCTTGGGCGGAAAAGAGGATAATAAGCAGGTTGCAGAATTTGCTAAAAAGCTCTGCAGCGCACCGTTTGACAGCAGTGATATCGTAAGGGCTGATCGAATCATCCCATCAACAAGGCATGATATATCCGCCTTGCCGATTCAGTTTTACGAAAAGATTGCCTATGCAATTGATATGAATTGTCCTGATTCAGAAATCTTGGAAATTATCGGCAAAGCCAAAGAAGGGGCACTTGAAAGCGAGCTGTACGATTTAATCGTGCACGACCGAAATTATTGGAGAATACGCTCGTTGCTTTCATCTCCGGAAACAGTAAGACGGGTAGCGGACAGCATGAACTGGACACAGAAACAATTGTCGGACTTTGTTTCCGTGGCATCAGTGGCAGAGAAAAATGGCGGAAAACTGTTTGATGCCAGATACCATATGTTTTTACGTGCAACCGAGAGCGTGTTTGTGACGCTTCCGCCCGACAGTCATGTCATGCTTCATCGAAGCACAAATAGGTATGATATGGCTACGAACACAAGCTTTAAGGTGTTTGAAGCAGCTACATGCTCGTTCTGCGCCGCTGTTTATCTTGTTGGTAAAATAGAAAATGGTAAGTTGGAGCAATACAATATGTCTGACGACATATCGACAAAAGAGGTGTTCCTTCTTGCGGATAGTGTTAACGACACAGACAACGACCACATATTGGAGGACGAAGGAATAGCGGCCGAGGCATATCGTATTTGTCCATACTGCGGATCCATTCACAAGGATGGTGTGAAGACGCACTGCGAGCATATCACAACATCCTATGTAAAGGTATACCGTGTGAAATTCACGACGGAAAGACATACATTGACAAAGTGCTTGCATTGCGAAAATGTAAATACTGCCGGAGTCCTTAGAATGTTTTTTAGTGGTCAGGAAGCATCGACAAGTGTTATTGGCACGGCGTTGTTTCAGGAATTACCCTCCTATAAAGTGACAGTCCAAAAGCATGATGCCGATGATGAGTTTGGTGACGATTTCGGCTTCTTTGAAACGATTAAAGAAAAAACAGCGAAGCAGTTCATTGCGTTCTCAGATAGTCGTCAGGCTGCTGCCTTTTACGCAAGCTATCTGAACATATCGTATAATGACATCCTCTATAAAAGGCTTATTGTAGAAGCACTCAAAAAGCGGGAGGCATCAGGCGGTCTGATGGTTCCGTCTTTTGTCGACCTGCTGAAGACCGTTTTTGAAAAAAACAATATTAAAGGAAGAACTTCGTTTGAGGCTGATTCTGATTTTGGCATTCAAAAAGAGGCGTGGAAAGCGATTCTCGCTGAACTGGTGGACAGCAATGGAAATACTTCTTTATCGCATTTTGGCCTTATCGGAATTGAGACCGATGTTTCGGGAAGCTATAAAAAATATCACATCAATGAAAACGAATTCCGTTCGCTCTGCAGCATTTTTGCCGCGTCAATGATGACGGATGCAGCTCTAAAATATGATGCTCCGTTAAACGAAAGCGATTTGGAAGATTTTACACATGGCGGAGCGGAGTATTCTTATACTGTTTCAGAATCCGGAAAACGGAAGAAGGCCTTTATTCCATCTAAAGCAGGACTATCTAATAAACGGGTCGATTATCTGCAAAAGATCACAAAAAAGAAGGGTATTGAGCTTTCTTTAGATGATGCAACGGACTTCCTGAAGCTGTTGTGGGACAAGGTTTTTGTACTCAGAGGCATAGTGGCTCGTGACAGCGGAACATCATATAAGGTAGACACCTCAAAAATCAGAATCACAAATTCCAAGCCATGGTTTATATGTAAAAAATGCAGGCGCTTAACCTGCCATAATATCGAAGATGTTTGTCCGACATACCAATGTGATGGTGAGCTGATACCAATTGATCCGTCAATTGAGTTTAAGGAGAACCATTACTACCGCTTATTCAATGATATGGAGATCCGAGATCTTCGTATTGTGGAACACACTGCCCAACTTGACCGGGATATGGCATATGAGTTTCAGAAGAAATTCAAGCAGAAAGAAATCGATATTTTGAGCTGTTCTACCACCTTTGAAATGGGTGTTGATGTTGGTAGCTTGGAAACAGTCTTCATGCGTAATGTGCCACCGATGCCTTCTAATTACGCCCAAAGAGCCGGACGAGCAGGTCGAAGCAAGCAGTCAGCAGCGTTCGCACTGACATTTTGCAACAAAAGCAATCACGATTTCTCCTATTTTCATGATCCGGCCAAAATGATCAAGGGCAAAATAGCTCCTCCCAATTATGTTGTTGAAAACGATAAGATCGCAATTCGGCACCTATATGCATCCGCTATGAGCTTCTTTTGGAAAATTCATCCAGAATTGTTCCAGACAATTGGCCAATTCTTGCGCAAGAACGAAATGGGAGAAGACGGGTTTGAGCACCTTAAAAACTATTTATACTCTAAGCCAAGCGGCCTCCGTGACTATTTGGCCACATTTTTGCCTGCGGTGCTGACAGAAAAATTTGATGTTGCTCATTTTGGCTGGGTAGCGTCTCTTATAGGAGAAAAAGGCGTTCTAACTGAGGCGATTCAAATGTATCGATATGAAATCGATTTATTGGAAGCTGTAAAGAAGCAACGCATAGAAAAAGAGACCTATGTGGACGGTATTATTCAGCGAATCGCCGCATACGAAAGAGAGGATATCCTTTCGTTTCTTTCACGAAAAAATGTGCTTCCTAAATACGGTTTTCCGGTCGATACGGTTGAGATGACGGTTACTGATGCGAGGAAAGGAAGAGGTTATGGGCTTCAACTTCAACGCGACCTGTCTATGGCCATTTCGGAGTATGCTCCCGGCTCCCAAATTGTTGCAAATAATAACCTGATAACAAGCCGTTATATTAAAAAGGTTCCCAAAATTGGATGGAAAATGTACAGCTATATTCAGTGTGATGAGTGTCGCACTTTGAATATTACACCATTTACCGAAGATGAACCTGGAACGGGCCGTATAACGGAGTGCTGCCAATGCCATAAGAAATTCACATCATCTCCAAAAGTGTTCTTGATACCGGCTCAAGGGTTTATTGCAGATGGAAATGCGATTCGAAAACCAGGACTTAAAAAGCCAGAGCGTACATACAGAGGTGAAATTTCTTATGTCGGATTTAACAATAGTGTTCAGGAAAACATCTATAGCATAGGTAACGCCATCGTAAGCGTCAGATCAAGCCAAAATGATGAAATGGCTGTCTTGAATAAAAGCCCCTTTTATGTATGTGAACACTGTGGATATTCTGAGGTTGATGAGAAGCAATTTACCGGCATAAAGAAAAAGAAGCACAAAATCAGCAGTGGTTTCCCGTGCTCAAATGAGTTTCTAAGGCTTTTTTCACTTGGGTATCGTTTTCTTACCGATGTTGTTAGAATAAGATTTGACAATTATATTATCGAAGACTGGGAACATGGGCTTTCCATCCTGTATGGGTTCCTTCGCGGTGCTTGTTCTTATTTGAATATTGAAGAAAACGACATTTCTGGTTGTTTGCAATATGAACCCTTTGACGGACGCCCCAATTATTCAATTGTCGTTTTTGACAACACACCCGGTGGCGCAGGTCACGCCAAGAGACTTGATAATGAAATTGCGCTCCATAACATTCTGACTCACACTTTGAAAACGATGAAAGGCTGCGTTTGCGGCGGTGAGGATGGAGATTCTTCCTGCTATTCGTGTTTGCGCAGCTACAAAAATCAGAAATACCATGATTTTCTTAAACGAAAGTATGTAATTGAGTTCGTAGAAGAAATTTTGGATGAGCGCATGTAAACTCATTTGCATTGTAGCACAGAGCCGGCAAGAATGCTCTTGCCGACTCTGTGCTTATGCCTTATGTATAGATAATATCTGCCTCAACTATTTCAAATGCTCGGCTGCGGACATTATTCATCCGCCGAACCCATTCCATCTGATCACTGGCTTTCAGCGTTTCCGTAATGCCCTCTGCAACTGCCATTTGTTTTACCAGCCGAAGAAAAAGCTCCTCTGCCTGTCGGTCAATGTCTGCAAGATAGGCGTTCAATTCGCCGCTGGTCAGCAGATTGGCATAGCGCACACGGTGATGCTCCTTGAGATAGCGGAGATGCCTCTGCCCCCATACCCCGATTGGCCGCTCTTCCTCCGGCTCATCATCCCCAGCAATCAGATAATAGTCTCCAACCAATTCATATTTCAGCCCTGTGCGTCCATCGGTAATGTACTTTTCCATCATCAGTGCCTCCATCCCCACAACATTGACTTCTGCGGCTTTGCTTTGGTGACTTTGATTAGTATCTCATCTACGGCATCTGTGTACCGCCCCGCTGCAATCAGCTTGTTGCGGAACCGGTTCAGCCCCTTAATGATAAGCCGCCATTCCTGCCGGTTCAGTTCCACATAGTATTTCTGTTTCATGCGCTATTCCTCCTTTGGTTACTGCAACCATTGTAGCAGGAGAATAAGCGAAAATCGAATGTGTCAATATACATTTGGAAAAATCACAATATATTTGAAAAACGAGTGAATATATGATATAATACATGTAATTTCATTGGAGGTGTATATATGGCTGAAGATAAGAATAAAGCGAGTTACCCAATGATCCCTGAAAGCAATTGGTGGAGTATGCGAAATCAATTTAGCAAGACTTTACCATCAGCAGTAAGCGTTAACTATTTAAAAACGCTGCTCGCACTAGCCACTGATCAAGCAGCTAGAAACATTCTCTCTCCTCTAAAATCATTAGGAATTTTAGACGATGACGGTCATCCGACCGATTTGGCAAATCTTTGGCGGACAGATTCTACATATGGCAAAGCGTGTGAAACAATGCTCAATGCTATATATCCTCCAGAATTGCTAGAACTATTTCCAGACAAGGACTTTGACAAATCCAAAGTAAAAGAATGGTTTAAAGCTACTGCGAAGCTCGGCGATAGCGCCGCAAATAAGGCGACATCCCTTTTCACGCTATTGAAGAGCGGGGAGATCAAATCGACATCCGGATCAGCACAGAGTCCTGCGAAGAAAACTAAATCCGAGAAAAAACTCCCACCCAAAAGGGCCAACGCACAGAAAAAGATATTACCAGCGGAAAAGAAGGTTTCTCTGCCCCTATTGCACCTATTACGGTAGCGTCTAACAAACTTCCGCAGATGACAATGCACATTGATCTTCAGATTCACATTTCCCCAGAGGCAAGCACAGAACAAATTGATGCTATTTTTGCCAGCATGGCAAAACACCTATATAAGTAATGGAATCATTCTATACTTTGTTCGGTAGAATTCACGAACTTAATGAAGAACTTAAAACACAGGTAGGCATTGAACACGCAGACAGTTCCTTAAAGAGTACTGGGCTATCAGCGGATACATTTGATCTGTTAATTACGGATTCCGATTTGAAATCTAAAGTTAAAAAACTATTTCTAGACGGACACCATGCCCGTGCGGTGGAGGAAGCATATAAGTATTTGGATAACCTAGTGTTGCGACTATCAAAGCAGCAAAATATGACAGGGTCTTCTTTGATGAAAAAGGTATTTTCACAAAAGGATCCTGTGTTAAAGCTCAATGAAGGCATTTCTGTATCCGAACAAAACGAACAACTAGGATATATGGAGATTTTTTCCGGGGTTATGACTGGTATTAGAAATCCAAGAGCACATGATAGTGATTGGGAAGATACGGAAGATCGAGCGTTTCAGCTTTTAGTTTTGGCGAACCATTTAATCTGTAAAGTACGAAGTGCTACTCTAAAAAAGGAATAGTCACGCCATTTGAGCCTTCACATCATAAAAAGCGCCGCCTTGGGATTTTTCCCAAGACGGCGCTTTTCTGTTGTGGATCAGAGCGAACACTTTACGGCGAAGCC
>OIEI01000355.1_pt1 | contig 18172 bp, 18 predicted proteins | sample 1581781 | NCBI WGS metagenome assembly OIEI01 (sample SAMN01760935, study PRJEB22395) | human gut metagenome | reverse complement strand
ATTCCTTATATTTTCTGCCGATCAAAAATGCCGACAGGGACGGTAACTCGCCCCGATATATTTTTATAATTCTAAAAATCAGAAGACTCCAAACCTCTCATTTTCGTCTGTCACCTTTACACCCTTAAATCAGAAGGTTCCAAACCCGCTCCATTCCATGTCTTTTACGCCTTGTATCAGAAGATTCTAAACCCTCAAAAGGTCATACAAGTACACCCGGCTTCTCTTTTCTCCCGCCGAAACAGGAGAAAAACACTCCCCGGGTTCCTTATATTTTCTGCCGATCAAAAATGACGACAAGGACGGTAACTCGCCCCGGATATATTTTTTTATCTAAACACGAAACTTCTAAAAAACAGAAGGTTCCAAACCATCACGAGTCCAAAGCTCTTACTTTTACACCTTTGTAAATTCTAAAGGTTACAAACCTTGTTGGTATCTGGAAATATTGCAGCATCGCTTTTACACCTTTGCAAACTGAAGGCTCCGAACCTTTCGCTCGATCAAGCGACCGTATCTCTTCCTTTTACGCCTTGTATCAGAAGGCTCCAAACCTAGATATTTTAATTGGAATACCTGAGTCAACTTTTACACCTTTGTAAAATCAGAAGGCTCCAAACCCTCAAAAGGCTATATAAGTACCTCCGGCTTCTCTTATCTCCCGCCGAAGCAGGAGAAAAGCACTCCCCGGGTTCCTTATATTTTCTGCCGTGCGGCAATCTCCGCCGACAGGGACGGTAACTCGCCCCGGTATATTTTTTTTCTAAACACGAAAACCCTAAAAATCAGAAGGCTCCAAACCTACACTTAGCAACGAATTTAATTCAATAACCTTTTACACCTTTGTAAACTCTAAAGGTTTCGAACCAATAAAGCAATCGTCACTAAAGCAACTCCACTTTTACACCTTTGTAAATTCTAAAGGTTCCAAACCTTCTATTTTTGTTTGGTAACATAAACCCCCCTTTTACACCTTTATAAAGAAGGTTCTAAAACCTCAAAAGGCCACATAAGTACCTCCGGCTTCTCAATCCTCCTGCCGAAGCAGGAGAAAAGCACTCCCCGGGTTCCTTATGTTTTCTGCCGCTTGGATATCTCCATCGACAGGGACGGTAACTCGCCCCGGTTATTTCGCTAACCTATGATAGAAAGGTCTTTTTTTACCCCTTCCACATCAAGTTTTTTATTTTCCATATTTTTGAGCATAACAGCCCTGTAACTAAAAGCATTATATACTCTTCCATCAAGAGTGACCTTATTGTTTTTGAATCTTTCTTCGTCACTTTTTCCGGAATCACAACAATAATAAAAATATTCTCCAAAACCGCTTATTTCTGTAAGGGCTCCGCGATCCCCCAGCTTCGTCTTTAGTTTCTCAAGAAACGTGGCCGGGGCAAAATTCTGAATCTTTTTCCGACGGATTTTTTTCACCGAATATTCTGCATCGCTCTTGTCCGGATCATAATTTTCTTTCTTGGTACGATAGCTTTTCTTCTCTACATAAATATCGTTCCCCATTTCGAGAATTTCTTTTATGACCACATTCTGTGTGATCGCCAAGGTTTCCCGGCGTTTTCTCGTCATTTCTTTTTTCTCTTTCGCGGCTCTTTTATACTCACAGGATTTATTCCATGTGAGGCGCCCTCTTTTTATCGTCCCGTTTTCTTCATAATTATTTGGATTATTCAATCTTCTGAGATATTCGATTCTTGTTTCTATCTCTTCCATTGCCTTTTCGTACTCTTTGAAGTTTTCGTCGAGTTTAAACATGCGGGACTCTTTATCTGATACTGCATAAACATTATTACCGTCAATCACAAGACCAACCTTGCCTTCGCCTCTTTTACACAAAGGCTCGCCTTTTTCGTCTGTTCTTTCGTATGGCGCTCCGTCAACCGTAAGCTGCACATAATATTTATACCCGTTCTCATAGGCTTTCCTAACCAGACGTACAATGAGAATTTTCCGAGAAATCATATCCCGATCGTAGTCCGTTCTCGTATCATATAAATAGACCTTTAGCGGTTTTGCCTTTGCCTTTTGGTTAGACAAATAGAGATAATACCCTTTTTCATCCTGCTTGAGCAATATTCCGCTCTTGCCGTTTGAAGCAAGGGAATTTAGCTCCCCAGGGCGTTTATATTTCACTTTTTTTCCATCCCCGTACAGGAATTTATCTATGCTCGACCATACAGGCGCGCCAATACCAACGCTGGCCATATTACTCGACACGTTTTTATTATAATATCTCGCGTGCTTTTGCGCAATTTTAGCAATTCCGAATTTCGTAAGCAATGCCCCTTGGTACTGCTTCTGTCTTTTATTAAAAATATCTTTAATCTCTTGCGGAATTTTTTCTCCCGCTTTTCTTCCAGAATAAAAAGCCCGGACTTTCTTTTGATCGTCCTGCCACTCTCTTGTATTTATAATCCGATTGTAATTTTTCATTGCCTCCGACAATGTGGCATTATAAACAGCCCTCGCGCATTCCATCTTTTTGTCTATAAGACTCTCCTGCCACGGCTTTGTTTTTAATCTCATTTCGAGAACGCTGCATACACCCATTTTTATCCCCTTTCCTATTCGTCCCGAAGGCTCTCTATATATCCCTCAGAAAGCCCCGTGATTTCCGATATTTCTTTATCTGTCAGCGCGGTTTTGTTAAGAAGCCGGACGCTGATATTCTCCCGCTCGACATTTACCGCACTCGCTATTTTTTCCTCGATGTATTTTTGCATTAGTTCCGTCATATATTTTCCTCTTTTTATACAAATGCAAACAACACTATATTACTGCTCTTTTTACAACACTTTCTTGAGAAGAGATATTATATTTTCTCTTTCTTATACAATTCTATACTGTCACATATCCGCTACCCTATACAATGTCACCCAAGCGGTTATATCCCCTCTTTTTATACAATCCCACGAAGAGGTTTTTTATTTCCCTGCTTCACCGAAAATCACTCAGGAGCACTATATACTTCCTCTTTCTTATACAAAAATATTTTACTATGATGGCAAATCATTTTATGTCTCTATTATACTAAAAACTAAGGCGTATGTCAACGAAGGCAGAGAACTTGTTATTCATGCGAAACGAGGGATATTACACCTAACCCGCTCATCCCCACTCAAAAAGGAAAAGACCTCCTGCGGCAAAACAGAAAGTCTTTAGGGATTCCCACGCCTAAACGGAGGCACGGGGATTTATTGGGTTGTTTTTATTATAGCTGTTTCGCAGGAATTGTCAACCTGAAGAATGAAGAAAAGCCCCGGAATCCATACCCGGAGCTTATCTTGGGGAGAAAAACAAAAAAAATTCTTCTCTTATTTTGGGGAGTAGAGGAAATATTACTTCCTCTTGTGCTTACGAATTTATTATAACGTATAACCGTTAATATGTCAACACGTTCTCTTCTGATTTTCCGACTCTCGGATCGCTTTTACCTCAGCAACCCGAATATTTGTCACCTCCGCGATCTTGCTGTCACTCAGTTTTGTGTGTACCAACTGACGTACAATCCGGATCCTTGCTTTTTCCATTCCCCGAAACCAGCCTTCCACAAAGCCATCCTCGTATCCGGGAACATCAGATTTGCCGTTTTGCTCCGCAACGCGCCTCGCAACTTCCGCAGCATCATCTTCCTTCATCAACTCCAACACCTTATCACCCATAGTAACCTCCTCCATTGACCGGGGCGGATCATTCCGCTCCTACCCATTGTTTCCTCTCGTCTTATTGTATCCTTTAGCAAACGCATTGTATGTAGAGATCGTATCCTTTTCCAAGGCATTTATGGAATCATACCCGCTTCCTTGAAACGGAATAATTCTTATGGAAAATTCATCACCATATTTATAGTCCGCATACACATCCCCGTTTCCCTTCCCGGTTAAATGGCTGTTTACCCGGTTGAAAACCTGCGTCCCCTGTCCTACATAGCACAAATTTTTAGTCTTGTTATGCAAAACATACACCCCAGGGAAATTCTTTCCCTCCTTCCGAAGAGAGAAAAATTCCTTCGGTGTCAGTTCCGCCTCCTGATTCGCAAGATTTTTGATTTTCCGTATTCTCCTGCGCTTTGCAATTCCTCCGAAAATCATTTGTCCGAACAGTTCCAAAACCGCTAAAATCACAATAATCGCTATAAATCCCTCAAAAGTCATTTTTCTCTTTTCTCCCTTCTCGCTTCCTTGCTAAAGTTTTTCTAATATATATTGTCTAACATTCTGTTTCGCTGTTGTTGGCTCTGCATAGATCATGCAACCACTTATAGTACTGTCACAAATATCCGTGTCCGAAAAATCAGCTCCTTTTTCGGTAAGCCAGTCGGTTAACTGAACTTCTACATCTTGTAAGTGATACGCCAGTTTTTCCCTTCTCTCAAGAAGTTTTTCGATCCTCTGTGGAATTTTCATAAACATTCCTCCTACATTCTTAACAATCTGAAATATCTTCGTGTTTTCCATTCTCTTCCTTTTTTAATTGTTCTTCATATTTTTTCAAAAGATCTTCCCTCTCACGCTCCGGAGCCATCAGAACATCCAAGGTGTCAAAAGGGGAATCCTGAGAAGAATAGACCGGACTCTCTTTGGAAAGAGTAATCTCCGCAGCTTTAACATCTGCTTCGTGCTGTATTTCCTTTTCCCGGACACTCTGTATCTGATTAACAATATGATCCACCGCCGCGCCGAGACTTCCGGAAAGCTGGCTTTCGACAAGTGCCGCAAGACGTTTTTCTTCCTCTGTATCGCCGCGTTTTTCTGCCTTATTTATTCCTTTTAAACACTCATTTAACGCCGAAACAATCTCTTCCAGATACGGTGTTAACCCTTCGTATGTAGAAACATATTCTTGATGATATATCGAATCCTTATTCTGTGTCAATCCCCATACTTCTCGAATAGGGGACAACACCGTTTTTTCGATTGCGTCCATTAGCTTATTATTGTCTATGTAATTTATTTTAGCCTTTTTCGCTCTCCCTTTTCTTCCAATTACCGGGAGATAGTAGGGGTTACTTAGGGAAATATTCGCTATACCAATCAACAAATCTATCATTCCGATTGTTGTTCCCACCAGCCCTATTGCTATACAAGTCCAAACGGCGAAGTCATAAATGAAAGAAAGCTCTCCTAATATAGCACTTATTCCCAGTGTTTCACCAAAACCCTTCATCATTACCGCAGAGACAAAAATTGCAAGCCCCCCGGATACACGCCCGATTCCGTTAACACGATCCATCCGTCCACACTCCTATCTTTAGTTCTTCCCTGCCTTCTCTGCTTCTTCCTTGACTTCATCAACCAGTTTGCCAAGCTCGTTAACATCTTCCTCTATTGATCTCTCCAGCTTTATATTCGCCGCCGAAATCATTACCAACCCATTCATGGCTATACCCAGCCCTAAGACAAGGAATGCCGAGCAAAACACTCTTCCCGCAAAACTTGGCGGAAGAATCTTTGCCTCGTAAATCAGCACAAAAACAGAAAGAGCCATCACCATAAGGATCAATCCCAAAAAAGCAAAAATTGTCCCTCTCTTTCTTTCCGTTTTATATTCCTCTACTGTATATTCCAATCTCTCTGGATTCTTCTTTTCTTCCATTGCTCCACTTTCCCTCCTATTTTTCTTTTAATCTCCGCACAAACTCTTCCAAAAACTCGATCAGCGGCATGGAGTTTTCCTCCTCGTCCGCGATCACAAAATCCTCAAGGGTTGCTTTATCCGAAAAAAGCCGGAACCCCGAGGAAAATTCCTCACTCCTAAGAATGTCTTCCGCAATTTCTCTTTCTTTTTCCGATTTGATCTCCTCCTAATAGATTATTCTTGTATTAACCTTATACTCCTTCTTTTCCGCAGGAACATTGATTGCAACATATTCTGTGCCCGAACGATCTAAAGGCGTAATCCGTTTCGTCACATACCCTAAATACTCAAGTCCTTCGTCACCCTTTTCGTAAACATCTAACGACAATATATACTCCCTTCCGGGAATAAGCTCTTTGCAGTCATACGCCACCTCTAAAGGCATAGTATTTTGGGAATCGCAATTATACTGTTTATTATAATCTATTATGCTCGACAGGATCGCCCTTGTACTATACTCGCCTCTCCAAGATACGCCTGATCCCGTTCTTTCAGAACTCAGATTTACTCCCAATACAATCAACGCAAACACAGCGAGTATTACACACCAGTTCCTTTGACTCATTTTCATTTTTTATTCCTCCTGCTTATCCCGCCATTTGCACTTTAGACATTTTAACGAAGGTTCCATTTTTTGCGTGTCAAAAGAATACTGACGACACCCCGGACATAATTCGTTTTCCTTATTCACTTCATAAAAGCACGCCGGAGGTTCCTTTAACCAAAATTTTTCAGCTGGAACCCCTGCTTTTTCACAAAACTCAAGATATTTTGCTTTCGACAGGACAATCGCGGTACTAAAATCAAGCTCGTCAAAATCATCCTCAATACACGTTAGCGGATCAACTATACCAGATATTGATATTCCGTCCAGCCTGCCAATTTCGCTCTGGGTTTTGTCGTAATGTCTCAGTTCTTCCGGAAGCGCCTTAATATCAACTCCACAAACAAGAGCGATATCCTTCGCATTTCGGGGCTTGATTGATATAGTGACTCCGGGCGATTTTTGGGTGAAATAACATCTGTAATCCTGTTTTCTTCCCCACCCTCCAAAATTTCCTAATTTGAAGGTGGTGTTTCTGTCTTCTCTTATCCACTTATCAAACGTCATTACATTTCCAAAAAAAGATTTTTCCTCCGAACATATTTCTCCTCGGAGCTGCATACACACGATTTCTTCTGCTCTCCCAGAAATTAGCTCACAAATATTTTCCTTTATTGCAGCTTCTTTCTTCCTCCGATCCCTTTTGCACTCCCATTCAACAGCTTCCGCATAATTATACCGAGCTATCAATTTCTGCTTATACTCAAGAATATCCTTTGTGTACACCAGTTCCGACAAACAAAGTGTCTCCTTAGAATCTTTATTTGAGTCAGCAACAACATTCATCACGTTCGGATTTATCTCGTCCTTATATCGTTCTACAAGATATCGGCTATTTTTCCCTTTTGTCTCACGATTATATATAAGCCCTTCCGTATCTTCAAACGTTATTTTGGGAAGTGTTATGCTCGGCATTATCTTTTGCACGGCAATAGATTCTTCCGTCTTCGGCAATTCCGGAGATTTAATCATACTTCTTGAATAAGATAACTCAATATCCGGAAGCTCCTTTTCTGCAGAAAACCTCTCTTTGAGTTTCTCTGCTGTCATAACCACCCATAGCGCATCTATTTCCGGAAGGTTTTCTAACTTTCCGATTTTTCTGTACGACCTTTTTCCCGAATCTTCCTTATCCAGCCAGCCATCCCCAGACAGCGCTTTTTTCGCATCGTCTGAGAGCGAATACACTTCCCTGAAATTGTTTTTATATGATAAGGTATAAATATTTTCGCCGTCTTTAATAATAAACACGTAACAGTTGTTTATCTTGAGTTTATTGTTGACATATCCAAACGTAATGCCGTCCATACACTCCTTTGCGCAACATACAATAATTGAGTCGAAACTGTCAAACTGATAAATGCTCTTCGTCAGCTTAATATCCTTTCCTCTTCGCCCTGACGAAAACCTGTTCATATATAGCCCACCACCAGAGCATATCTCAGCCTCACTTCTTACCCTTGCGATCGTGATAGGCTCCAGAGAACAACCCAGCCCATATTTTTCCATAAGCCTCTTTGCTGCTTCAACAACCCTCTCCTTTGCCCCACTATTTGACACCAAATCATAAAGAGCTTTTGCATCCAAAGCAAGATGCATAGCCTCCGGATTGATTGCAAGCTCCTCAAGAGATATCGAACTATCGCGCAAATGCTCGTTCAAGTATTCTTCGAGATATACCCTTGCATAGTCCCCGTTATTATCATAAACCAATGCGTTCTTTATGTCTTTATTTGCTTTATTTATCTCATATCCTAAATCTCTTCTCTTTAAAAGCACTCTGTAACCATTTTCTCCGTCCGGGGCATCAGTCCCCACTATCTTATTCCAGCGTTTTATCTGGTCATTCAGTTCCATAATTGTCCTCCTCTCCCCTGCTTACATCTAATTTTAGTCCGTGTTTCACTCGTGTTTTTATTATACTATACATAGCTCTTTATGTCAATTTGACCCCAAAAAAATGACAACAAAATAGTCGTTATCCCTCACATATGAAGCATAACGACTACTATTTATTCTCTCGCAGAGGATTCCTCTCTTGCGGCATCAAATATATATCCTGCCCGAACGAAATTTTTCCTCGTGAAACAAAGATGTTCCTCGGGAATATTTTGCATCCGATCCCTCCTCAATGCTCCACAATCGACATTTCCCGCGCGGTTGTTTTTGCCTGTTGGTAGAGTTCTTCTACCCGCGAAGATACATCATCAGAGATTATTTTTTCCCCGCAGGACAAACAGAGAAAGCAGGGAATATTGCGAATTATGATCCGATGGTTATTTTTCTCTATGGTTATACTTGTAGTCGATTCCTTCCTTGAACCATCCTCAAAACAATTCTTACACATATTTACCCACTCCTTTTCCGCTCTCACTCACAGTTTCTACCATTGACCGTACCCAAACTTTCTTTATTCATCGCAATTTTCGTCTTTTCCAAGTTTTCTGCCGCACTCGGGACAATATTTTATCGGAATATAAATCGTCCCGATCCCTTCTCCTCCGAAGTATCCCGGACAAGCGAGAACTAATTCGGGGCAAGCCGTTTTGTAGGAACAATGTTTATTTTTCCATTTTTCTCAGTGCGGTAAGAATTTGGTTAATATACTCTGTGTGGATATCATCAAGTCCGGCATAAATTACCGGATTTTCTCTGGACCAAGTTGTTGCCCCTGAATCGTAAGCTTTTGAAGCAAAATAAACAGAGTTTATCCAATTCCTGTTATCTTCATAGATCCTGTCATCATGGATTTTAATGGATACAATAACGGAAAATGTTTCAACCGTCTGCTCATAACCAAGCGTTTCCACTATTTTCTTTGCTATATCATCTGGTTCCATAGTTTTTGAAGAATTATATATTCTTACAATTATTTTCCAATTTTTAGCAATTTCGTTTTTATATTTCTTATCATATATTGCTTCCAAATCTTTTTCGACACTCTCTGGACTCTCGAAAGAAATTTCCTTCTTTTTAATAATATTTGAAAGAATTTTTTTGAAATCACATTTTGGAATTTTCTGGTTTTCTGGAGGATAACATTCGTCTAGCTCCTCTAAAATCTCTTCCATGAACCCCTGTCGAGTATTTTTTATAATCTTATTCATGTCGTCTTCGCTATAATACGGTAATAATTCCATGGACTATTCCTCCTATTTGGGCTATTTTTTCTTTTTCCCTTTCTTTTTAGGTTCATTGTATTTATGAATCAAAGCATCCATTTCATTAAGGGATGACGCAAAGTTTTCTATTCCGGCAAAAACATCTTTCCGAGGAGTTGGAGCCGGAGCTGCCGGAGTTACATCCTCTCCTCCTCTTTCTCCCTGTTCCCATAAAAAATATTGTTCTGTCGTTTTTCTCTTCATATATTTTTTCTCCGATTGAACTATCCTTATGCATTAACTCTCCTCTATCTGTTCTGATTTTTGTTTCCTGAAATATTTTTTGTTTTTCTTGAACATGTACTTGATTTTCAAGATTCCGGTATATGTCACAAGCAATAAAATGATATACTTGGCATTCTTGAAATACATCAATCCACTGACGTAACTGATAGCTGTGCATGTTTCAACTAATGTTAGCAGCATGTATGTAAAGATCAAGCTTTCTGTCCACCGCTTCTTTCCCATGATCTTTTTAGACATGAGTACCGTGCTCAGAATAATAGATGTGATATAATATGCAAAATATGCATTGCTGTATTCCCAGAAATCCATTGGTCTGCTTATCAGGTTCCCTATAAATTGATAAGCTCCCTCAATAATGTTTACATTTATTGCGACCATCTGGGCGGCATCTAATACACATACATCTGATCCGGGAACCGTAGCTGTATACATTACATCGCTTTCGTCAGTTATTTTTCCATTTTCTTCAAATTTTTCAATCGGCGTTCCCATTTGAAGGAGTCTGGTTCGGTCTTTTATAGTCGATATGTCAAGCTGAACACTGATTCCCCATATCAGCACAACCACCGTTAGTAAAATTGCAGCAACGTGTCTGATCGCGCGGAATATCTTTGATGATACCGCCTCTGTCTTATCAGTTTTTTCCGTTTCCATGTCCTTTGTTTCTTTGATTTTAGTTAATTCTTTATTTTTATTCATAATTTATACCTCGCGATTTCTTCATCCTTTTTCCTGATACGCCAGAGTTTCTGTTTTTTATATCCCCTGATTCTTTTTCCTACTCTGTATTACAAAAAATCCTGTACATAGCTTATTGCCAAAACATCCTGCATGTAATCGTAAAATGGCTTTGATACCATGATTTTTTCTGGTGAGTAAATTATGTGTTCTTCTCTATCCAGTTTGTTTAATATCTTCACTTCTTCTGGATTGATCTTTTCATAGCTCCAGCCCTGCCCGTTTTTTATGCAGTAATCAATGTATGGATACAGTCGCAACTCTTCTACAGAAATTTCTCTTCGTAAAAATTTCTTTGCCATGTGTTGTACATCCTCTGTCAGCATTCCTCTCATTTTGTTTCTCCTCTCTTGTTGTCCACTTTATTATCCCGTTGTTTTTTTTATGTTATTATTATAATATAGTCTTTCGTGTATGTCAATTTGATTTGCGGTTTCCTTCTTGAAAAAATCGTTACAAAGGGGAACGACGAAAGCAAAGAAAAAGAGAGGGGGATGCCCGTCCGCCCTCTCTTTTTTTCTCGCGAAATTCAGATTATTAACTCACAATTTGTTTTATTATACTATTTTTCTCCACTTATGTCAAGCGGCGTAAATGTCGCGGATTCTCCCTCCGAAGGAGAGAAATGCACCACGTTCTTTTTCCATTTTTTTGCCACAAGCTCCTTTAACTCTTCCGGATCAGAAATATACGTGAAATCAACTCCATCTTTCTTTATCTCGGCAAAGCCGCCCTTCGTCGTTTCTGACATTGAGTCATCTAAAGCCTCTGCGATCCGTTCTGCCCCTTCCGCATCGTTAACCACAAAATTATGAAAAATGCTCTCTGTCACCATTTTTTTGCCTCCTTTCTGCCGTCTGGAAATCACGATTCCTCATACGAAGGAAAAACAAACTCCAGAGCAAAACACATTTGTGTTTTTATTATACTGTGGTCACAAGAAGATGTCAAAATCCCTTAAAAAACAAGATTGTTCCGAAATGAGGGATAATGACGTACTACGTCATGCCGGAGGCTCTTAATCTTTTCTTCCGGGATAGTCAATCACTCAGTCACTTTATTCTTCCCGAAGGTGTCTGTATTATATACAAACTCAGAATCCTCGCAGTAGCAGGTATTATATACCACGGCTCCGAAGGTTTTTAATCCCAATGTTTTCGCGCAAGCATAGAGGTAGTGGGTCAACTTATCCCCTATTCCCCTACCATTATCCTCGCAGATTATACACGCGTTTTGTTCTTCTTCCGGAATCCGGACGTCTTTTTCATAGTACCGGAATTTTAACTCGCTTTCCGCGGTCATTATATCCGAGATCAGCGCACAAGGACCGCAGGTATCATACTCCTCCTGCGCATATTCGTTAAACGCCTCGCAATCTCCATCCAAATACCGGGCTAAACACCGGGCGTTCGGACTTGCCATCTTCATTTTCGCGAGGACGTCACTATGCTCTGCAAGGAAATCAATAAATCCCTTCGGTGTGCCATCGACATAGAACCCAAAGCCCTTAATATGGTTTCGCACCATTTCTCCTTCGGTATTAGGGAATATACATTTAAGAATCTTCTTTGCATCAAGATCGCTAAGCACTCTCTCCTCCTGCGTATTTTCAATGATGTTATATCCAAATAAATAATATACCCTTTCCGTACTCTCGATATAATAAATTTCTGCCTTACACTTACATGCGTATTTATCACATTCCCACGATACTGTGATTTCAGCCGTTGATTCCGCCCCTGCACTCAAAGCCTTTACTTTTGAGCTTGGTTTTTCTTTGATCTCGATTCCGGCTCCGGAACCTATATATTCTCGCAGTCGCTCCTGCAGTATCTCAAACGATTGAAGCAGCTTAATGTTACAGCAAAAATCCAAGCATCTCTTAATATCGTCCACCACCGCAGACACCATTTCCTCGATACTTTCTTTTTCGTACCCGCAGGCAGTCAAGAGGTCATTCAGAGTCACCCCGCGCATCTTCGGCGCAAGTTTCTCTAGCGTCGCCTTTCTCGGTCGCGATATCTCCTCTGCATTTAACATTCTGTTGATTGTCGGCTCCGCCATATTGACCTCGTTTGCAAACTCCTTCTGGGTTCTTGTCCCAATGCCTTTCCGCAGCAGAGATCTAAATTCCTTAAAGTTTTTTACGCCCATACTTATCACTCCTTTTTAATAACATTTTCTTAACTTTGTATTGCTATGGATTTATAATATCATCAATTTGTTAATTTGTCAACCGTTTTATTGATTTTATTATAACTTATTTGTGAGAAATAATGATATATGTTTGGTTTTGTTAATTTCAGGCGTAAAAAAACTGCCCCTGCAGAGCAGAGGCAGAAAACACCAAAAGCGGAGTGTGTTTACATTATTATAATATCATATTTATCCAGATATGTCAAACGATTCTAGGATCTTTTCCAGAAATGTAGATTTGCAAAGCAAAAGCAACCCTTGTTGCCGTTAGTCTGAAGAAAAATAATCTTATTTACACGGAAATTCCATTTTGACACAACATTGGCAATGTGATATAATCACCTTAACAAGAGGATGTTACCGTAAAGCAAGCGGTTGCTCTGAAATTACATTTTTATTTTTCAAAAAAGTAATCGTTATTCCATTCGCAAGGGACGATTACTTTTTTGCTTTCTGTATATCTCTGCCGAGCTTGTAACCGACTCCGGTGCAAAATGCAATCAGAGCGATCAAAGCCTCGTATGACATCGTTATCATTGGCAAAATCTCCTTTTCTGAAACTGCGGCACAATTTACCATCTATGTAAACTGGGCTTGTACTCCCAGATTGGAGAGCAACCATCCTACCGTTTAGGCAACATCCTTTTTATATTATAACATATTACAGAAAATGTCACAAGAAAATTGGGAGGTTTGAGTATGACCGAAGGACAAGTTTATCCATTGTATATACTAAATGCATAATCATTACAACTAGATATAAACTGATAATACCAATCCAAAAAACTACTAATGTGATATGATTTAATGCCTTTTCTTTCTGCTTCCCTTAAAAAAGAAATCACATCATCCACATATACTACATCATTCAAATCAATATTATGAGTTTTACAATATTGTAAAATTGTATCAGCTTTTGATTTATCTTCGTATACTAACAATCGCTCTTTTATCATTGGATAATATTTATCAAGCCAAGGCTGTTTATCTTCCATTTCTTTTTTGACTTGGCAATGTCCCATTACAATATTCTCTTTCGCATTACATGTGCCTAGCACATTCTGCATATGCTTTGATGGTTTTCTGGTAAGAAAAACCCCATCTTCAATTTCTTTTAAGCTCATTCCATTATTTGTGCCATTAGGGTCTGCAACATGATTATTAAACCTATAAGGAGCCAAGGTCCCATCTATGTCCCAAAAAACATACTTATTTTCTAAATCTTTCATTTGTGCATTTTCATCCATTATGTTATCTCCTTTGTTTTATAATATAATTATATATGACAGAAAAATAAAATTTCTCGCCCACTATTTATATATGCAAGATAGAATAGAGTTATAACATGAGTAATCGCTGTGTTATCTCCAAACCATCTTATACTCAAGCCATTCATCGCAACCGCCTCCGCAGGTAATAAAGCAACCGCCCTCACTCTTTTGGCGTAAGGGCGGCTATAAGGAGATTGTAGCAATAAGTGCATCTATATTTTTATTATATCGTATACACACGATTATGTCAAGGCGTTTTTCGTTTTTGTGTTTTTATTATGTTGTGGATATTAGGCTATGTCAACGCTGTTTTATCTCCAAATCGTCTTATACTCCAAGCTATTTAACACCGTTTTATCCGGAACACCTAAAATCAAGGTGCGCGAAGCCCCGTTTTTATCCTTTAAGGTCTTTGAATAATCCCACGAGGTTTCTGTCCGTCATGCCTTTTCTCCTTCGTTTTTTTATTGTACTATGGATAATCGTGGCGTACAACTATAAAACAAAGAGGAGGCGAAAAATCGCCTCCTCTTAACTCCCTTGGTTTTTACCGCCACTTGGTTTCAATCTTCAGGGAATTGATAACGCTCTGGGAAGGAGTTCCCAAGACAATGCTACGAGCATTTCCCGCACTATCCTTCGCGCTACAAAGATATTCCCACGAATCATCCTGCGCCCAATGGCGGATTCTTACCCCGCATCCCCCGCTGCAAACCCACGCTGAGGTGCGATATTCGCCCATACTCCTCACTCCAATAAACGAACCCGTACAGTTGTGTCCGCCTTGCACCGTTCCTTCCAACGTCATATCTTTTCCACAGCTCTTGCAGAACGTATGCTTAACTCCAGTAAACTCATTCGGTTCCTGCCCTACCCAGTTATGCCCGGAGCATTTGATCTCTCCGCCGCAGGACCTGCATCTAAACCCAAGGGACGTCACTTCCCACGAAGAATGACTGCAGGCGTAGAAATCGCCTGTGGTCTTGTCTTTCAAGCCGTCGTATAACACTTCCCAGTCGTGATAATAAGCCTTCTGCTCGCCGCACTTGGAACACTTATACCCCGCCAGCGTCACGACCGAAAAATCGTGATCGCATACCGGAGGCGCCGGGATGTCCGTCGTGCCGCCCGTGTTCCCATTATCCTTGCCAGTATCGCCCTTGACCGTATCCCCCGTGCCGCTTCCGCCGCTGTGGTTTCCAAGCGCCGTCAGAACATTGTTGCTCTCTGACCGCAGGGACACATAGCAAGCCGAGGCTGCCGAAGTCACGCCGTTAAACGTCGCTCCCGGAGCCTTGTCCGTCTTTTTCACAAGCACGATCTGGATCGCTTCAAGTCTCTTTGCGAGTCCCGCTGTACCTGCTTTCTGCCCGTTTGCCGCCCAGTTCATCCAGCCGTAGCTCTGCGCATGAACGCGGTAATAAATATCGTAGTAGTTTGCAACCTCTCCGGTAAGATACATCTGGATCGCCTCAAGGCGCTTTGCCTGCCCGGTCGTACCCGCAGTTGCCCCATCGCTCTTCCAGCCGTTCCAACCATAGGTCTGCACCTGCGTCTGATACTTTACCGATCCCGAATACTTACCCGATACTGAAATCTGGATACCCTCAAGGCGTTTTGCCTGTCCGGTCGTTCCGCTTACCGTGCCGTCTGACACATCCAACGGCTCCCATCCGTAGGTCTGTCTGTGTACCCGGTAGGATACCGACTCTTCCTTCGCGCTTGCATTCTTCGATTCCTTCGGAACGATCTGCACCTGCAGCTCCTCCAGTCTCTTACTGAGGTTTTTCGTTCCTGCATACGCGCCGTTATACACCCATCCCTGCTGATCGCCGTAGGTCTGGATATGCACCCGGTATCTTACATCGTAGTGCTTGGCAAGCTCCCCGGTCAGCCTGATCCGGATTCCTTCCAGCCGCTTCGCCCGCCCGTGGGTTCCTGCCCGCTGTCCGTCACTTACCCAGTCCGTCCACTCATACGTCTGGCGGTATGCCTGATAGGTGATACCTCCGGAATACCCCGTGTTATTCTGAAGCTTTACTGCGATCTCCTCCAGCCGCTTCGCCTGCCCCCGCGTTCCAAGCACCAGCGTCGGGTATCCGCCCATATAAGACACTTTCCCAGCAGTATCTCCGTAGGTCTGGATATGGCTGTAGCTTCCGCCGTTCGTCCCAAGAACAAACGACACTCCGGTATCCGCAGAGTTATATGTCACATCCACTCCGATCAACCCGCCAAACATAAGGCACAACGATATAATTATTGCTATTCGTCTTTTCATCATAGAAACACTCCTCTCTTTCTTAATTATCTGAAAACTACATTTGTCTTTCTTGTTATTATTATATTATATTTATCCGTGTATGTCAAATAACTTGGAGCAAAATCAGAGAAAATCTATTATCCCTCAGATATGAAACATTATAGCGAAAAAGCAGGTGTCAGACAAGGGATTTAGGGGAAGAATTTTCCTGCGGGTACTCCGTCAAGAAAGGAAAACTTCGGATTGATAGTGGGCAGGCGGAAGCTGCACGAAAAAAAACCTCTGGCAAGTCGCGACTACCGGAGGTTCGTACATAGGCAGAGAGATAGACCGGAAAAATTTGTCGAACAAGAGGTTCTTATGATATAATACAAATGTTGTCGCCCAAACTCTGACAACAGAGGGGAGGTGATTGTTATTTCTTCCTTAAAAGCTATACTTATTTCTATCGGTTCTGAACTTCTTGTAAATATAGCGTCAGCTTTAATCAGTCGCTACATAAGCAAGAGAATTGACAGAAAAGGTGACAACAAAAACTGATTACGGAAATACTCCGCCGTTAATGGAGGAGAAAACCCCGGTAGAGCCGACTACCGGGGTTTTCGTTTTGGTGATTGTTATTTCTTCCAATAACTTTAGTTAGATTATAGCATATGCGTATATGAATTGCAATATGCATATTTCCCACAAAAATCACGTTCGGACATCATTTCCGGACGACACGGACTAACTTCGGAAACACTCCGCCGAAGCAAAATACATGGAGAAAACGAAACTCCCGGTAGTTGCACCTACCGGGGGTTTCATTTTGGTGTTTATCACCTTATCCTTATGACGCTTTCGTCGCTTACCCACCCTGACAACAGGAACGAGGTGACACCATAATAAAAATACTTATGACAACACAAATTATAGCATGCTCTCCCCCTGATTGCAACACGCTCCTTCCAGTGCGCCTCCGGATTCACAAGCTCCTCGCGATCCGTGTTTTCTCCACTCTTCCTCTTTCCGGAAGCAAAAAGGGACTTGAAATATCAAGCCCCCACATGTATAATCTAATTAGAAAGCAAATCGGGATGTTGCTTCCGATTTCGCCCTCAGTAGTATTTAAGATTTAAGCATCTCAAAACTTTGCCGAGTCCGGGATGCTTATTTCTTTTTATTATGATCGTCGATATACGTCAATGCCGCAAAAACAACGAGAAGCAAAGTTAATACTTCCAATGTATTCATTGGCATCACCCTCTTTCGTGAAAAACTAGAGGGCGGAAAGAAACAACATCCAGCGCTTCCTATTTAATTATACTTTTCTTATTATACCATATTTCCCCAGAATCTTCCACAATCAAACCACATATCTAGTAATCAGAAGGCTCCAAACCGATGAAATCTGTACTCAACATTTACACCTTTATAAAGAAGGTTCTAAAACCTCAAAGGCTATATAAGTACACCCGGCTTCTCTTATCTCCCACCGAAGCAGGAGAAAAACACTCCCCGGGTTCCTTATATTTTCTGCCGCACGAAATCCATCGTCGACAGGGACGGTAACTCGCCCCGGTATATTTTTTGTCTAAACACGAAAACTCTAAAAATCAGAAGGCTCCAAACCCGCTCCCTTCCGTGCTATACTCCTTACTGCTTTTACGCCTTGTATCAGAAGGTTCCGAACCCCTCAAAAGGCTATATAAGTACCTCCGGCTTCTCTTATCTCCCGCCGAAGCAGAAGAAAAGCACTCCCCAGGTTCCTTATATTTTCTGCCGCGCGGCAATCTCCGCCGACAGGGACGGTAACTCGCCCCGGTATATTTTTGTCTAAACACGAAAACTCTAAAAATCAGAAGGCTCCAAACCTCTATGCTTCCTGGTTTTTTCATATCCTTACATTTACACCTTTGTAAAGAAGATTCCAAATCCTCAAAAGGCCATATAAGTACACCCTGCTTCTCTTCCCTCCCGCCGAAGCAGGAGAAAAGCACTCCCCGGATTCCTTATATTTTCTGCCGATCAAAAATGCCGACAGGGACGGTAACTCGCCCCG
>OIEI01000353.1_pt1 | contig 18256 bp, 18 predicted proteins | sample 1581781 | NCBI WGS metagenome assembly OIEI01 (sample SAMN01760935, study PRJEB22395) | human gut metagenome | reverse complement strand
AAGGCGTTCATATTATACATCTTAATAATGTATATGTGTACGCCTTTTTTAGTTTTACTAATAGAATAATAATCTATGAAAAGGAAGGATGAAAAAGTTATGAGCGAAAAATTCAATGTAGCTGACATCTTCGGCGAGAACGTGTTCAACGACACAGTTATGAAAGAACGTTTACCAAAAAACGTATACAAAAATCTTAAGTTAGCAATAGCAGGTGTACAGGAATTAAATATTACCGATGCTGATGTTATAGCTAATGCAATGAAGAATTGGGCTATCGAAAAAGGCGCAACTCATTACACACATTGGTTCCAGCCTTTGACAGGAACTACTGCTGAAAAGCATGATTCATTTATTTCAGCACCTAATGAAAACGGAAAGGTTCTTATGGAATTCTCTGGTAAAGAATTAATATTGGAAGACATAGCTCTTGAAAATGGGGATTATTATTTTGAAGTGGAATTAAAAAATAATAATCAAGACCTTGATGCAACTCCAATTATACATTATTTCAATTATCAGTTAAGTGAATTAACAATAAGTAACGAGTACAGTCCATATTATCAAAACTTACTTGTAAGTCCATTTCCAGTTCCAAACAAGGATATAATTTATACAAGAGAGTCTGAAGATGGAACTATCTTTTATTTAAATGATGATGGGACAGAATGCAGTTATAATTTAACACCATATTATCAATATCATACTGGAGTTAGTTTAGAAAGTAAGGAAGGAACACAATTAGTTAATTTAGATAATAGTCATTCAGTAGTTTACATTACAAATGGTTTAATTCGTGTGGGAGTAAATCGTTTAAATGGGAAACTCACATTGTACAAGTATGATAGGATAAGTAAACAATATATTTTAACTAATACTTTGCAACTGACTAAGTATGATGATATGAATATTAACAGTTTTACTGATGATAAAATAGAATTCCAAATATCAGACACTATTTTAACTGTTTGGAGAGGAAGACCTTTTGTTAGAGTATCTCACCCTACAGAGGATATTAACTTTTTAGATGAGTTTACTCGTGTGTATGCAGAGAGAGTGGGTGATTCAGTTAGTGAATATCCTCATAATTATGAATTAGTGGATAATAGTAATTTATTCCCAGTTTGCATTGGCAGTAAAAGATTGTTAAGGTCTGATTGTATTGGTGTTGATAGTGAGGAATTTACTCCATCATATACTAATTTAAGTCTTACTTTGTTGAATACTGATAATGTGGAAGTTTCTAAATTAGGTATTAGTCAACCTTGTAGGTTTAAGGTTTGGAGTGGTAATCTTGACTTTGCAGAAGTTTGTTTTATTGTTGATGGGGAAATGATTCCTGCAACACTATATATGGACACTGGAGCATATAATCCTGGAAGTGAACCTCCTAATTATATTGAATATATTTTTGATGAAATTGGTGAGCATACTGTTCAGGCAGTTTGGGCTGAAGTTGATGGTTATGATTATGCTTTATCTGAAAAGGTTACGGTTGAAGTGTTTGATGATACTTATAAATTAACTCCTTTATTTGATGATTATTTGTATTATGATCAAGGGGGTTGGGATTTCCTTTTGACCAGTGGTGGTAAACCAGTTCCTGCAGGTAAAGTGGTTAATATTACTGCTAATGGTTTGGATTATCCTAAAGCTACGAATAGTAATGGTGTTGCTTATTTGGAGAATCATTTGTTGGTTGGTGATTATCTTATTGAAGCTAGTTTTTGTGAGAAATTGGCTGATGTTAATCCTGATGAGTATGATGTTAATGATATAGATATTATTACTGCGAAAGCAAGTAAATCTTGTAGTGTTAAAAAAGGTTGGAGTCAAACAAGTGTGGTTAATAGTGAAGGTGTAGATATTTCGGGAAATACTGTTAAAAAAGGTACTTATGTTATTTGCACTATGACTGATAATTCAAATAAACCTATGAAGAATGTGGTTATTACTTTAACTGTTAATGGAGTGTCATATACGAGAGTTACGGATAGTAATGGTCAGGCAAGGTTGAATATTAATTTGTTAAGTAATACATATGATTTGCAGGTTAGTTTTGGTGGAAGTAATTTATATCAACCTTTAGTTAAGAATTTTGAGTTGGTTGTGGTGGATTAAAAATGATTGTTGGAACTAAATATGATAAAGAATTAAAAGAAAAAGTGTTCTATGTTAGGGAAGTTGATAGTTACACTCATAAAACCACCACGAATTTAACTGTGGATTGGGTTGATGGTGTTTTTACTTTAACTGCTGTTGTAAGTAATCTTATTGGTAAAGGTTTTGTTAAGTTTTATCGTGATGGTGTTGAAGTTGGTGAGCAGTATGTAAGTAAAACTGCTACTTTATTGTTGCAGTCTGAAACTAATACTGGTGTTTTTGTTGCGAAGTTCATGGGTAATAGTGATTGTTTAAAATCACAGTCAAGTGAAGTTAGTTACAGTTATTTACCAGTCCCTGAATTTAGTTTAACTGTTGATAAAGATACTGGTGTTGTGGGAGATACTTTAACTTTCACCCCCCATCTATCAGATGGAGTTACTGGTTCAATAGTGTATACAGTTGATGGTGCAGAGTATACAAAGAATGTTGGTGAAACATTTACTTATAAGTTCAATAAAACAGGTAGTTTTATTATTAGTGCAGTTTATAGTGGTGATGAAACTCATCAAGGAGCTACTGCTTCTGTTTTGGTAACTATTAGTAAAATTAATCTTCTATTTACTGGTAGTGCAAGTAGTACGAATGTTTATGTTGGTGAAACTGTTATTATAGCTGGTAATTTGGAAACAAGTGAGGGTTTTCCGTTAGGTAATGTTAAAATTATTGATGGTGCAGGTAAAGTTAAAGCAATAACTAGATTTAATGGTGTTTGGAGTTTCACAAGTGTTGAGGATACTGTGGGAACAAGTGGTTGGAGTTTATATCCTGATTTGGACTGGGATAAATATAATACACCGAAAAATGTGGATATTCAAATTACAGTAAGGAAGAAGGATACTGTTTTAACTTGTACTGTGGATAAAACAAGTGTTACTGTCGGGGAGAATGTATTATGCACATTATATTTGAAAGACAATCAAAACAACCCATTAGCGAATAAAACAGTTTATTGCAATGATTGGAGTAAAACTACTAATGATGATGGTAGAGTAATGTTTAATTATGATAATCCAACCATTGGTGAGGTTACAAGGGTGTTTAAGTTTGATGGGGATAATTTGTATAATGGTGCGAGTGTTACTGCAAAATGGACGGTTGTTCCAGCTGAATCACCACAAATCCGTATTAGAGCATCTACTTTGATTGGTGAGGTTGGTGATGATTTACCAATCACCTTATCATCTAATCTTAAGAATACTGCTTTAACTGTATTATTGAATGATGCAGAGGTTGCAGATAGTGTTACTACTGATAATACTGGTAATGCCTCCTTTAATTATACTTGTACTGGTGCGGGGGATGTAAATGTGAAAGTCAAATACTTATCTGGAACGAATGTTTATTATTCAAACCCACTTCCAGTTGAGGATTGTATTAAATATGGTTTTAAAGATTCTGATACTTGGATTAATCCACCTAGACATTCTGCAACTAATACAGTAGTTGATGGAGTATTTACAAGCACCAGCAACAGTAATAAAGGAGATAGCATACTTCAATTAGACCTTACTGGGGATTTCATAATCACATATGATGCACAATGGCAAGCATCAACAAGATGTGGTGTTGGAGCAAAAGACACTACCCGTATAAAACATTTCGATAGTGGAACAGACAGTAATGGAACTAATCAGAAATATATAAGGTATGATGGTTATGATGAAATAGATGCAATTTATAAAAACAGTAATACTGCAGAATATGTTAATTGTAAAATAATTAAACACAATAATACATTAACTGGTTATCTGAATAATACTGAAGTTTTATCCGTTGATTATAGGTGGATAAGTACGTGTACGGTTTGGAATTTCCACACCACAATATGGAATAGTAATAAAACATTGAAGATTAAAAACTTGAAAATCAAACCCCAATAAAATAAAAAATTTTTTTGATTAATATGTATAATTTAAAATGCGACCAAGAATGTAAACATGATAAAAATGAAGAAGTAGCAAAATGTTGCTACTACCGCAACAACAAATGCCTATTAAAAGGGAGTGATAAAAAATGAGTAAAGACCACATATCATTCACTGATTACACTATCAATGACAATAAAATAGCATGGTGGTTGGTGAAAAACAATAAAAAATTCAACACGCGACAAATCTACAACTATTTTAACAGAGTGGCAGATTATGGTACAATCATAAAAACCATTAAAGAAAGAAAAGACAATGTACAAGCTGATAGTTTAATATCAGAGTTTGTAGAATGTGCAATATTTGATAATAAAGATTTAAGTTTCCTTCCAAATTATGTGACTGGAAGAGATGGAGTTAAATATTACACTAACACTATTGTATCAATGAATAATCGTGTGAGTGCTTATGAAGTTTTACATGGGGAAAGTCCTAAAATTGTATACATAAATGACTCTCATGGAAATGGGACTACTAATATTTCTGCTGATGCTACATTAGAGAAATGTTATAAGGCTTTTGGAGAATTTTCCACTATTGATGGTTTTCTTTCTAAAATACAAGGAAGAGGGTATTCATATTATTTTAATAGTATATATAATACTGATACAACTATTAATAGAATTAAAAACCGTAAAGGAGCTAACTGTACAGATAGTTCACAATTAACATATAGGGTAGGGAAAGGTTTAGGTTATGATGTTCAATTTATTCATGTTAGATGTAAATCTGGAACCGGACATGTAAGAGTTAGATTAAAACATCCTAAACATACTGATAATGCATGGATTTATCGTGACCCTGCTGCTGTTTTAAAAGGAAATGGAGTAAGGTCTAATTGGTGTATGAATGGTACTGTTTTAGCATATAATCCTTCATGGGTTTTCTCTGATTTATATCAATAAATTAATGTAGATACGAGAGTATGTTTTATGTGTGATATACTCTCATCTATCATTTAATTAAAATACTACTTAATTAAACACATACTTACAATCAAACTTATTATTTTAATCATACTTATTTTAAATTATATAATAGGAGGTAAAGGTATTCGTGAGTACAAAATATATTATCACACTACCCAAAAAAGAAATAACAAAAAACTTCAACACCTCAAGACTCACATTCACAATTGGAAAAATGAGAAGTGTAGGAGTATGCATTGTAAAACCAATATTAAAACTATACACAATTAAAAAACAAGAAATAAACACTTACAAAGGCAAACAATGGGTTGTTGCAAACACATACCAAAAATACACTAACACATTCAACATAACAGAAGAAGAACTACATCAAACATCATACATACAAATCAAATTAGAAATAATCGGAATAACAAGCGATTATCCAATCTACTTCAACAACCTAATGCTAAACGAAGGAGATTACACTGACTACCATCAACCAAACGAATCATTAGATGAAACCAGCATTTACTTTATAAACAATTTCTTTGTTAATTTATACACTAAAAACGAAGAAAGTTTTCTTGAAATCATAAGACCGAACTATGATAATTTCACAACCCGAACATTAAAAAGAAGTAAATGCACAATATTAGCACCACACTTATTAAACGAAGATGCAATAGATTCATCAGAAAATTTAAGCTTGGAATATATGAATATGAACGAGCAAGTAATTGAAATACTAAGGTGAATCCACATGGTTAAAAAACATATTAAAAGAGATTACTCTGTACATAAAAAAAGTGTAGTCAGACCAATGGACGAGTACATCAAATTAGAAATATTCAGTTACAATCATATAAATACAGAATTATATAGTGCTTATCAAAACAATCTCTCAATGGAAAATGCAAACAAGATAACACAATATGCATGGATAGGTTACGAATCAACAGATAAAACAAACAGATTCAACATCAATTACAATTACACCGCAACAAGAAATAATGAATACCGTATGGACATCATCTACTTAAACAAAGATGATAAAGACATGACTGGGTCTGTTAAAATACAAAAAGACAATAACATAATAAAAGATGAAACAATTGTATTTGATGGAGAAGTAGATATATTAAAAAGACAAACATTATTCTATGATTTAAAAGAAGGATTATACAATATAACAGTCCGTATGCCAGTCAATACTATTTTCCTTGGAGCAATAGTAAGAGAAATAAAAACATATACTGGAGATAACATTGACTCTGCAGGAACTAATTTAATGTTCACACAGGCAACAGTATCAAAAACAAGTGAAACCAAACCGGCTGAAGTAACCTGCACAGTAGGTTATGATGATGATTTTGAATGCAGAGAATCAAGTAGTGGATTTTACATTGATTATCATGATGAAATGAACCTCTACACAAAAGATGAAGATGGAAATATAAAACAAATCTTTGGAGGATATGTTTCAAGTATTTTACCTGACAATGACAGAACTAAACTAACAATTACTGGAGCAGACCGTTTAATTGATGGGCAAAACAAATATGTTTTAAATGAAATGTTCCTACTTGGAGGAACAACAAATCATGAAGAATATCTTGGAGAAGATTATAAAGATTTTCAAAGGTATGGTTCAGCATTAAAATATTTATGTGATTTATTTGAGAACACTTTAAAGAATAATATTAATGAAAATTATCTTGTAGGTGGAGAATCATATGCAAATGCAGTAACTTGTACTTATGGGGAAGAAGGAAATATTAAAAATGTTAAAAGCAATAATTTATCCTTAAACACTAATAAGAACTTCATAACAGTTAGAAATAATTCTACAAGTGAAGATATGCAAGTAGTGTACTTATATGATTATAAGGATTTTGTAAGTGATCCAATTGACATTACTGATTATCATAATTTCTTTTTCACTTATGGTTTAGGTGATCCGAAAACTGAAACTGATGTTTCATCAAGTACAGAAAGTGGAACTGGTGTTTCAACTGATAGTGTAGCAACTAAAGAAACAATTACGGTTAATCATATGCCATCATGTGCGTGTTGTTATGGAACACAATATAAAAGATACACTAAAACATGGAAAAATTACTGTCCCAATTGTGGTAAAAGTGGAACATTAACTGACAATCCTAAAGGAGTTTATGAAGGAGAAATAACCTGTAGTATGAAAAAAGGTGGTTGTGATGCGGATTACTGCGGATACTGTGGAGGAGATAAAGCAGCTGGAGCTAAATGTAAAAGAGTTAAATTAACTCCTGCAGATAGTGGAACTACTACTTCTTCTGCAACTAAAAGCGAACCTACTTTAACTGTTGAGCAAGTTATGAGTAAAGCAAGAGGATTTCGTTATGGGGGTAATGCTTCAAGTATTAGTATTTCTGATGCACGAACATTGGAGAAAAACCTTTTTGCACATGATTATGTAGAGCAGAATAAACAATGTGACTGTTTCGGTATGACTGCTTATTTATTTATTGAGTTTATGAGAGCAGGTTATCGTGTAAGAGCAATTAAATATTATAGTGCAAGTGCTGGAAGTGGTACTCATCGTACAGTGCAAATATGGCAAAATGGAGGTTGGGTAGACCCATCATATGCAGGTTATGATGGTAGATTCCCACCAATAAGAAATAAACAAAACCTTGAAGAAATTATTGTTTCAGATGGTTTGTCAGCAGATGGAAGTACTGGAACAGTAACTAAAATAGCTAATGGATATGATAAGGATAATATTTTTAAAGGTTTTTTCCAAATCCGTTATAAAGTAGTTAATAATAAAAATGAGTCTTTTCAAAGTTATATCGTGCTTGATTTTAGTCAGCAAAGTAATCATCCGTTCGCATATGGAAATAATGATAAAGGATTTGACCCAATTTGTTTAAATAATAGTATAAAGCAAGCTACAATTAATTGTAATCAGTATATTAAAGATGACTGTTATACTAAAGGATTTACAGATGCATATGCCTCTGGATTAAAAATATATTTAGAATCTATCAAATTGAAAAGTTTATCCACTACTGAAAAAGGAATAAATGCACCATATTATGAAATGAATAATGGTACAATTGATAATGCTTCATGTAAATTAGATATTTATGCTTGTGGTTTCAATAATGGTACTTTAATCAATCCAACTGATTTATCAAGTTGTGGTAAAAGCATAAACACAGAAATAGAAGAATTAATCAAAGCAAGTGGTTATTTAATAAATATGGAGTACAGTAAACACCGTAAAGATGATGTTATTAATTTTTTAGTTGATAATCAAACTAAAGCAAAATACCTTGCGGAAGAGGGAGATAATAATAATATTTTATCATGGAGCAGTATAAATTACACTCCGGTGTCCACATTGTTTAATAATAGTATTTATGTGTTTAAAAACCAAACTAAAGATGGAGCTTTCTATAAATATGTTAATAGTAAAATGAGTGGTAGTGTTTTAAAATATGGTGAGCAAACAAGTTTGCAAACTACTTCTCAAATTTTATCTGCTAAAGAAGCATATTTCTACAGTAGAGTAAAAAATAATAAATTTAATTGGAAACCAACTTATACTTATACAATAAGTATTGTGGGCAGTCCTGATTTAGATATTTATGATTTAGTGCAAGTTAAAGCCGATGCACAGAAATTAAATACTGTTAAAAGAGTTCAGTCAATTAAAATATCTTATAGTAACAGTCAAATTCCAAGAATCCATACAGAATTAGGATTGGGAGAAATGGCTCAAGAATTCCAGTTGCAGAAATTGTTAAGAGAGTTAAGGGAAACTGCTAAACAAGAATCTACTTTATTTAGTGGTTCTGCAAGTCAAGTTACTGATAAAAATGTATATCAATGGGAGAGATGATTTTTTATGCCTAATCAAGGAAGTTATGATTTAAGACATGATGTTGATAGGTTGCAAAGGAAAGTTAATGTTTTTGAAAATGGTTTTGCAGATTCTTTTTTTATAGGAACAAGTGTACCTACAATTATTTACAAAGATGATATTTTTAATCCGAAAAGCATTACATTTTACAGTTATAAGAATAATAAAGGTAAAATAGAAACATACGAAGGAACATTAAAAGTATCAACAAGTGTAGATGGAAACACTTACACATTACTCAAAACATCAAATGATACAAATATTACAATAAACCTATCAGATAATACAATTAAATTTTACAAGTGTGAATTATATAATGAGAAAAATCAATTATTGGATAGTCAAACCATATCATCACTCACAGAAGGAGAAGGTGATTCAATATCTTTATTTTTAGGGAACGAATCACAACTCATACCCTGCACAAATGAGGGAAATATACAGGATACTTTTTCTTTTACCATTCCTTTTTACTGTTATAAAGGAACTAAATTATATCCTTGCGAATACACTCCATCTTCACCAAATCCATTTACAGAATTAGGATTCACATATAATTTAGATAAACAATGTTCCAGTACAGATAATGGGCAGATAACAATAACTGCTCCGAAAAATGAAACTCTTGGAGGAGAAAATGGTGGGATTATCCAATTAAGTTTCATGGTTGATGGTGAAAAAATAAATAAACAATTCAACTGGGCTAAATCAATAAAAGGAGCTGATGGTTACTCCGCACCTGACGGTTACATGCATTTTGCATATGCGAATGATGATAAAGGTGAAACAGATTTCAGTACAGAAAACAGTACTAATCGGAAATATATGGGTACATATTATGATTATGTGCAGGAAACAAGTCAAGATCCGTCAAGATACACATGGTCATTAATCAAAGGGAAAGATGGTAAAACACCATCAACTGAAGAAATTGTTGAATCTGTTAATAACTCGGGAGTAGATGCTAAAACATTAGAGGGTAAATCACCAACAAACTTTTTACCATCAGTAATCCCCACAACATATATTTATCGTGATGAATCAGATAAAACACAGAATTATATAGCCATTTATGAATTAGGAAACATTGCAATTGTCCAATTTTACAAATTCAGTGGGAACAGCTCAGACTATGGGAATGATGGTGAATATTATTTCAGATTATTCCCTAAGGATGGTAAACATGAAATCCCCGAAAGATTAAGACCTCCAGTACCCATCTACACCAATGATTTAAACCTATCCAATGGATCAGGTAATGGTATGTTAAAAGTAACGCCTGCAGGAGTTATTGGTAAAAGAAACAGTACATCAGGATCATACGGTAATACTTATGGTACTGTTATTTATACGATTAATCCAAGAACATTAACCGTTTTATCAGAGGCAGAATCCACAATTAAATATGGAGATTATTTAAGTGTGGCATTAACAGACTCATCAAATAATTTATTGAGTGGTAGGAGTGTTGCATTTACCATTAATGGGAGAAATTATTACAGAACAACAGATAATTCAGGAATTGCTAAATTAAGGATAAGATTAAATCAAGGAGAATATAATGTTTTAGGGGTTTTTAATGGTGATATGACTTATGCTCCATGCGAAAAATCATATACTGTTAATGTGGTGAAAACTAATGGGAGTATACAATTCTCTGGAGGCACGTATCAAAATACTGGGTATGTGCTACAAGGAGATATTTTAACAGTAAAAGCACTAAATGAGCATGGACAATTTCTACCTGATCTTGATTTATTAATCAATAACACAACCTATAAAACTGATGAGAATGGTGAGGTTAAATTAACTGTTAAAGAGAATGGGACATTCATATGTAAATTCGCAGAATCCACTAATGAGTTCATTAGTAATAGAGTAACATATTCAAATACTGTGAAGATAACAGGTAAAACAGCACCAATAACTACCCATACTCGTGTGCCTTTATCATTAAGTGCTGCTGGAACTAATAATAAAATTAAAGGATATAATAGTGATTCATTGAATGTTGCAAGAGTGCAGAAAAGAGAAAATAATAGTAGTGCATCAACTGCAATTACTTGCACACATAACAGTAGTGTTTCTGCATATTTGAGAACTACTCCGGCTCAAATATATTTTAATGTGTTTAAATTCCCAAGACCAAACAAGGCTTGTACAGTAACAGCAACAGTATTCTGTGGAGAATTTGGAGGTATAACTGGCGGACATATGGATTTCCCAAAATTACAATTAAAAGATGTGGTTAATAATATAGTTTATGATGAAAAAACCACTCAAGGAAATTTTGGAGTAGAAAACAAGAACACATACTTACCATTCACTATTACACACCCATTCACTGCTGAACAAGCATCTGCAATTGAATCAGACAACCTTGCATTACTCGTTATCCCACAGGAAAGTCATCTTAATTCTACAGCATCATATAATGTAAGTGAGTTCAGGATAGATTATGTTGAAATGAAAATACAATATTAAAAATAGGGAAACACATATATATTACTACATATCATAAATTATGATTAGAGAGTCAAAAGTATATCATAAAAAGGTATACTATTCCTTATGAGAATTAAGTGAAAAATTATGATATACTCTGCTGAAAAGTATTACTTTTCAAATGCTCTCTCCCACATAATATAAATTAAATATTAAAGGAGATAACATATATGTATAAAAAAAGCAGAGTAATTGAAAATGCAACTGCAGGATTATCAGAAAGGTCAATCATGACCTATAATTCTGCAGTACACTCTTATGAAAAATTTCATAAAACAAGCATCGAAAAATTAGTGGAAGAAGCATTAAACGAACAAACAGAAAGAATCCCCGAACACCAATTATCATTATATGGCCGATTATTGGATTACAGAAACTATTTAATGGAAGGGAACATAGGAGGAACCATCTCCAAATATTTCCAAATAATCAAAACCATTTACAAAAGAAACAGAGTAACCATACCATACATCCCCCCATTAAACATAAAATCAATTAAACGAAACCCATACATTAGTTTTAATGATATCCTCACAAAAGAGGAGATAAAAAATGCAATAAGCATTGCAAATCCCCAAGTCCAAATAAGGATAATGGCAATGGCAACTGGAGGATACAGTAACGAAGAAACAAAAAACTTCACTAACCGACAGTTTATTGAAGACCTTTACCCATATCATCAAGAAGATGATCCGGTTGAAGCATTACATAAATTAAGTAAAATGGATAATGTCATATGGGAAACCAAACTAATAAGGCAGAAAACTAAAAAACCATATTATGGTTTTGTAAATCCAGAAACAACCCAAGCAATAGCAAGATTAAAACTAAAAGAAGATTTTGACTTGGACAAACCATTATTCAAATATAATAAAATCTATTTTGCAAAATTATTAAAACAAATTAATGACACATTCCAGTTAGGAACAGCTGGAGGATACAGTAAATTGTCAGCACATGCTCTTCGTAGATTCAATGCAACATATCTTAAAGGATTAGATTTAACTGCAGAAGAGTCAATGAGATTAAGTGATATTGATGAATTACAGGGTAGAGGTAAAACAAATACTCAAGATGCATACATTAAAACAAATCCATTGAAACAAAAATTATTATATGCTAAATACATGAATAATGTATCATTGTATAATCAGTATACTTATCATATAGGTGAAGATGATATTATAGTTGAAAGAATAAAAGAGGATACATTAAAAAAAGAGAATAAGAAATTAAAACAAACACTTATCAACATCACTAATTCTAATGATGGTTTAAAACAATATATTAAGAATGTTGGAGAGGATAATTTTGAATTACAATTAAATAGATTATTAAGAGAATTGTAACTTCTCATCTCTTAATAATTTCTTAACCTTTTTTTTATCCCAATCATACTTCATATACAAATCCCTTGCTTTTTCTGCTTCTTCTAAAGTATCATATGCTCCAAACCTTTTTCTTTTAGTTCCTAATCGTTTAACAATAATCCATTTCACTTTATTTTTCCTTTTTTCAATTTGAATATATCGTGGAATATGCTCAAAAGAAGGTAACTCCACACTATAATACTTATTTTCTTTATGGGGTAATTCACATAATTTATCAATGTCCCAAGCCACACTTTCTAAAGCATCTCTTTCAAACAAAGCATCTTCTAATTTATCAAAAGCCCCATAATACTGATTGCCTTTTATTATTTGATATTTCCCATTCCGTATTTTGTAAATATTATGATACATTTAAAAAAACCCTCCGTTTTTAGTGAAGCATATAAAACCACCAATCTATTCCTTGTAATTGTAGGGTATTTGCTATTTGCATTTTCAAATTCAATTCATAATATCCTGCACATATGAGTATTACTACAAAACAAAGAAAAAGACCAATACAGATTAAATTCTCAATATTCATATTTTTAAACATCTCCTAAAGCTACAATAACATTATCTCCTAACTCGGTTTCTATATAAAAACCATTTTCTTTACAATCATTTATTCTTATTTTATTAAAAGCTTCCTTTGGAGCTATTTCTAAATTTTCTGTAACCCATCTCTCAAAATCCACAAATTCAATTTGTGAAATCGCAGATGCAATATTATAATACACCATTATTGGAATTAATTGTGGGTGAATGTTTCTTTCCTTTTCATATAATACTTTGATAAGTATTGCAACTGTTTCAGTACTCACATCAATATTCATAACATTAACCTTCTCTATTTTTACTATTTTTTAAAGAACGAATTCTACTCATAATACTCATTCTTTCTTCTAAACTTATACGTTTTTGTAGTCTTTTTTCTAAAGTATATATTTCTTGATTAATACTATTTCCATGTACTGCATATCCATTTTCCAATAAAACATCATCTATAGTAACAGATGTTCTATTTAAAACATTATGTAAGTGTTTACTGTTTTTATTGAAAACTAATATGCTTCCTTGTTGCATTTGAAAAGGAGTTGGTTTTATATCCCATTCATTAATAGTATTAGTTAGTTGATTTTGATGTAATGAATGAATGTTGGGAGCTTTAAACAACCATTTAACCCAATCAAAATCATCAGTTAAATTAAATTCCATTGCTACATACTCTTTGAAAGAAGGTTGCCCATCAGATACAGTTATACTTCCATCATCATCTAATTTAACGAAGTGACCCTCATAATTATTAAAATATTCCCCTTCCCACAAATCATTATTCACCTCAAAATCAAAGTCATTTCCATCTTTATTCACCGAATAATCTTCATAATAATTCTGCTTCAATAAAAACTCACTTATTTCTTCTTCATTTCCTTTAACTGATATCCAACCATCCGGTCTTTTACTACATTCAACTATCATTATAATTCCTCTTTTAATGTGTTATCTAATCATCTTGTTCCACTATATAATCATTACATGCTAAAAGAATTTCATACGGTTTATTCTGCTCATTCATCAAACAATCCACAATTTTCCCATATGTATCGAAGATAAGAATATCTCTGTATCTTACTGTAAATAATTTAGTTGTAGTCATTAAACCCCACTCTTTAAGTGATGGTGCTACTATATGCTTTCCTTTAAAACTCACAAAATTTGGAGCTTGGAATATTCTCAACATATCATTATCACTTGCATCAAATGGTACTGCAACATAATTCTTAAAATTATATTTGTCCTTTGCAGTATGTATCTCCCCATCTTTTCCACACTTAAAAAAAGTAGTTTCATCATTAAAAAATGTTTTATGGGGAACATTAAAAGAAACTGTTTCCTTATTTTTTTCCACATAACATTCACCATAATGGTCTAATAGATGATTTATAATTTCTTTTTCGTTTCCTTTAACTGGTTTGTAACCTTCTACTCTTTTCTTACATTCTATTATCATTACAATTCCACCCATTCCGGATCGGTAATCCATATTGCATGTTGTTCGCAGATGTCTTCACATGATCCACAACAAGTGCATCCACGAACATATTCCCTGAAATAATGGTGCTTATCTTTTAATGTGAGTTTAACCATGTTTATGAATTCTTCTGTTAGTACCTTGTTTTGGCAGACTTCCACACACTCCATACACTGATTACAATCACTATTAATATTTATTAAGTATCCAGTCATATTTTCTTTGATTCTAATTATTTGTTGCATTATTAAACACCTTTTGCCCTTATAGTAGTCTTCCTTACTCCTAATCTTTTACAAATAATAGCCAAAGCTTTCCTCTCATCTTCTGTTTTACTTTTATAATCAAACTGAGTCAAGGCCTATATTAATTCTTTATTTTCATATTCTTTCTGTTTTTGTTCCAACTCTTCAACTCGATGCTGTAATCCTAAAAAATCATTCTCGTCAATCATAATATCATTCCTTAATTGATATTTTCTCAATCTCGTTGATAATGTTTGTTATTAAACTTAATTGGACTTCTGCACGGATAATAGCTAATTCATCATCGTTTGATAATCTTTCTGTATAATTTTCGTCTATTGCTTCATAAAAATTATTTAATAAATTATTAACCGCATGTGATTTTTCTGTTAACATATGATTTTCTGCCATAATTGAACGATTTATTTGCTGTATAAAGTCTTCTGTGAAATCTGATAATAGTTTAAGTCGTACTTCGAGATTTTTATTTTTCTCTTGTTCTTCTTTGAGTTGCTCTCTTAATTGGTCTTCGATTGATGTACACATATTTTTCTATCTCCTATGGAGTTTTTCGGATTTTTCTTGTTCAATACGTTTCATTTCGTTAATAAAATCTTCATTATATTCTTCTTTTTCAGTAATTAGGAATATAATTTTATTTAAAGGTTTTATACTTTTTTCTGCAGAATGACGAGCATAATTTTGTGGAAGAGTGTATGTTGATAAACTGTTCTTTTTTACTTTGTCGAATTCTCCATTTTCAATTTTTTCGATTAAGTTTTCATAGATACGAATAACATTCATCATAGATTCATACATGAGATTTTTAATTATATACTCTTGTTTGTGGTTATACATTAAAGAACTGGTTAATTCTTTTTGTAAAATAACAACTTGTTCGTTATATTCCTTTTTTTGTTTTTTCAGATAAGATATTAATAATTTTTCATCAATCATTTATCTTTTCACCTCTTTTAGGTTTTATCATCAAGTTACCAGGAATCCAACTCTTTAAGAAACTCTTCTACAGACATACCTTTTTTAGAATCATCACACCTATCAAGAGCTTCCTGAGTAGCTTTATAAAATTCTAAATTATCCCTTTCTTTTTTTAATTCATTACGAATATATTTAAGCGATTCATAATTCGTTTTAGTTCCAATATCTTCAGGACATTCTTCAATATGTCTCTTAAAAGAATGCAATATTTCATCTATCTTTTTTATTGTATAATCGTATTCATATATTGTTTTTAAACCCATCATAGTGTTTTTACCCCTTATAATGTGAAAGGGAGGATTTGAACCCCCGAAAATTCTACAATTAACAGATTCTAAGTCTGTCCATTTTGACCATACTCATGCACTCTCACCATATTATTTTTGAATCTCCTTTTTTATTCCTCGGAATGTAAATTCTCTTCTAATTTGTTTAATAAATTAATTATTTTCTTATTCTTCATCTTCCTCCACCTCTATATCATACTGTGAAAGAATATTATACCCTTCATCAATCCAATCATTAATCTGATTAAATAACAACTCAAAATATTCATCCTCAGCAATATTACTATTTTGACGAATACTAATAATAATATTGCACAATTCTGTACATAGTAAATGAGCTTCTGCAATATCAATATCTTCAGGTTCTGATATGTCTTGTACGGTAACATTATGATTAAAACATTCATCATATGTGTGTGTCACTAATTCATATGATGGATTTTTTGCAATTTCACCATTTTCATCTATATGTCGCCCATAAGAATAGAAACTAAATTCGACATCTGATGGGTCTAATAGTTGCCTACTATTTTTACCAATGTATATATCTTTTAAAGCATGTTTAAACACTTTAACATCTCTTTATCTTTATTGAATGATAATAACAAACTTCTTGACATGAAGCAGGTTTACTAAAATTTTTAGTTTTCATTCTTTCACTCCAGTTATCCAAAAACCATCTTTATCATCTTCAAGAACAAAACCATAATCTTCTAACAGTTTTTTAAACTCCCCCTTATCTGTATATAAATCAAAACCACAAAAGATATCTCCTTCATGCTCACTGCCTACTTTTATATCATAGTCTATCCAATAATCATCAAAATCATGACTATTAAAAAAATCATCAAGAGCAATTACTGCTATTTTAATTTTTCCTATTGATTTTTTAAAATTGATGAAATATTGTTTTAATATAGTTATGTTAAAATCATCTTTGTTTTCCTCTTCCTCGTTTTTTAAATCAATAGAGATGGTTTTTACAACACGGGTGGTAGCGAGGTTGTTATCTTTTCGTACATTTGGTACAATACATTCATCTCTTATACATTTCTTACAAGGTGGAAGTGCCTTACCTAAATATCTCTTTTTTAATACAGGATTTATTGCCCCATCATCAAGAAATAACTCTCCATCCATAATAGAGCAAGTTTCATCAATTTTAATATTAGTAAATCCATGATTTTGTAACTGTGCAGGAAGATATTCTTCAAAAATGATTTCAACTGCCATTCTGCATGGTTCTTCACCTTTATCATATGATAATTTGTTGGAGTATTTCTCTATACATTCATCAAATGCTTCCTGCACAATAACATTCAACTGATGATTATCAAAACAATCATCATGCCTCATTATAATCTTTTCACTACCCAATAATGGGCGATAAACTTCTATCTCATAAAAATACATTCTAAAACAACTTCCAAAGATATTTCGGTAATTCAAATATAATTTGATATAAAACAGTATCATCATTCATATCTGGATAACTACTTTTTAATTCCTGTTTCAACAATTCAACATGATGATACCCCTCACGATTAGCATGTCTATAATGTAAGTTTTTAAATTTCACTTGTTCAATCTTTTTTACTTTTCGATATGCTTCTGAACTCCCATCAGTCGCCACACATTTCACAATATCCCCTTTTTTCAATCCTTTATCAGATTTTCTTATTGTGGCTCTTTTTTCAGTGGTTTTTAGTAAATCCAAGAGTTCTGGTTTAAATATTAATGTTTTTCTCTGGGAATCATTTATATAACCTGCTTTTTGAACCAAATTTGTATTGTTAATTAAACTAATTTTACTATGCAACATTGAAATCTCCCTATTAACACTACAAATTACTGATTCATGAGCATTTTCATTATGAAGTAAAATATTAAGTTCACTGTTTAAT
>OIEI01000344.1_pt1 | contig 18462 bp, 14 predicted proteins | sample 1581781 | NCBI WGS metagenome assembly OIEI01 (sample SAMN01760935, study PRJEB22395) | human gut metagenome | reverse complement strand
AGCACCGTCACGGTCGCCGCCGATAAGCCGGAGGCCTTCGTCAGTTCCGCGCGTGAGATCGGCGCGCGGCGGCGCACAAGGTCAAACAGCAGCGTCGCATTCTGATCCTTCAGATGTTGCTGATACGAAGCCGACGGCATGCCCGCCCGAATCTGAATCATGGTACGCCCTCCTTCGCTCGGATATGGATTTAATCTAGCATATCAAAACGCAAAATACAAGCACGCGGCGCGCTTTCTCCATTGCGTACAAATTTATAAACTTTTCCGATTTATTTTAGTGGACAAAATAATTTGCGCGCGGTATGTTGAAGTTGTAAGAGTTGCAGCCGGAGCGCTGCGAAACAATCTGATTTTTATGAGGTGCATGAACATGGATCAAAAAGAAATCGCAATGAACGGCGCGGGCGTCGCCGAGCTCGGCTTCCCGATGTGGCCGCAGTTTGACCCGAAGACCAAGCAGGATATGGCCGACGCGCTGGATTCCGGCCTCGTCAGCTACTGGACCGGCAAGAAGGGCATGGAGTTTGAAGAAAAATTCCGTCAGTGGTCCGGCGCGACCATGGCAGTTTCCTGCTCCTGCGGCACAGCAGCCCTGCATATCGGCATTTCCTGCCTCGGCATCGGCCCCGGCGACGAGGTGCTCGTCCCGTCGTATTCCTTCATCGCGTCCTCCTATGCCATCGTGCAGGCCGGTGCGATCCCCGTTTTCTGCGACGTGACCCCCGACCACACCATTGACCCGGACGATATTGAGCGCAAGATCACCGACCGCACCAAGGGCATCGTCGTCGTGCATCTGTACGGTGTCGTCTGTGATATGGGCCGCATCATGGACATTGCGAAGAAGCATAACCTTTATGTTATCGAGGACTGTGCGCAGGCCATCGGCGGCAAATATAACGGCCGCTCCGTCGGCACCATCGGCAATGTCGGCTGCTTCAGCTTCTGCCAGTCCAAGCATTTTACCACCGCTGGTGAGGGCGGCATGGTTCTGACCATGGACGAAGACCTTGGCTGGGAATGCCGCTCGTTCCGTGACCATGGCTACGATGTTAAAGCCAGAATGAATATGCTGGCCTTGGAAGAAGCCCTGCCTTACATTCACACCCGCGTCGGCTTCAACTACCGCATGACCGAGGTGCAGTCCATCTGCGGCATCAATGAGCTGGCCCGTTTTGACAGCTGGAACATGCCCCGCCGCAAGGCCTATGCCAAGATGTATGATGAGGCGTTTGCCGGTCTCAAGGGCGTGAAAGCGCTGCCGGTCAACACTGCTGAACGTGAGAACGCCTACTGGTGGTATCCTGTGACGCTGAACCTCGACGCGCTCAAGATCGACGCACCCGCGTTCGTCAACGAGATGAAGAAGCGCAAGATCCCGTGCTACGGCATCCAGTGGCCGGAGGCCTATGAGGAGCGTTCCTACAAGGAGCTCAACGGCTTCGGCACGGCAAAGTTCCCTTTCTGCTCCAAGGAGTATAACCCCAAGGGCATCAACTACGAAGGTGTCGTCTGCCCCGTAGCCAAGAGCCTGCGCGCCTGCACCGTCAACCTTTTCCTGCATCCGACCTGGGAGAAGGAGCACATCCAGCGCGTCATCGACGCTTTTGTTGAAATTCATAACGAGAATCTGAAATAAGCCGCTGATTCAAAAGGCCCCCGTTCACACCTGTGAACGGGGGCTGTGCTATCCAACAATCCAGAACGGCCCGCCGGAACTGGCGGCTTTGCTGGCTTCATTCAGAATGATGGATAGTTCCCAGCTCTGTTCGCTGCGCGTCCGGCTGGCTGGATCGGCAACGAGGATCTTTTCATCTTGGACGCCGCGCAGCACAATAAAATGTCCGGACGAGGTAAAATGCCCAGCGGACATGATGGCGACGACCAGCTTGCTGCTGGAAAGCGCGTCCGTGATCCGCTGCGGCTCCGATGCGGTGCAGCCGGAGACTGGCAGGCCCCACGATGCGGCGGCTGCCGGGATGAGCGCGTGATACGAACCGCTTCCGCTGCACCAGTAGCCGTGCTCATATGACCACTTTGCCATCTCCACGGGATCGACCAGATCGTCCGTGAGAGAAGACACTACCATTGCCATGCAAGTCGGGCCGCAGCCGTAGCCGCCGATATTGTCGGTGCCATAGGGCTTGTTCGCATAGCGTTCATCGAGCTGATTGTAATAGACGACCTCTGTGCTGCCATCTGTGTAGCGGATGTCGCCAAGCGCAGGGATCGTGAAGCGGCTCTCAGACGAGGAGAGATTCTGAAACAGACCGTCGCCCAGAAACAGGCTGAGATTCTCGGCAAAGTTCTGCGCAAGCGTCTTCTGCTCTGCGGTCAGATGAAAAATGGAGTCGGCAAAATACGCTTCGCCGCGATAGGTCAGTGTGTAAACCCGCACCGTCACCTCACGAAGCTCTGTGACTTCCTCGCCATCCTCATTGAGAACGGCTTCTTCAACCTCGCGTGTTTCATCCTCGTAGGTATAGTCGTACAGTTCACCAATACCAGAGCGCAGAAGCTGCTTCATATCCTCCAGAGAAATGGCGGCAACGTCCGTATCGCGGTACGCACAGTATGCACAGTATTGCGAGATGAACAGATTGACGTTGTTGATGCGTTCATCCTCATAGGGATTGACGATCTCATACTGGTCGGCGCTGGATGCGGCAAAGTCGTCCGCGATCCGATGCTCGGCATCGGCAATACCACGTCCAAGCAAGTCGCTGACCGCAAATGCGATCTCGTTCATGTTTTCGGCGATTGCAGCCTGATCATTCAGAATGGTGGTATCGCCGGTGGTCTGCGCCGTGCCGCCGAAGATCAGCGTTGGAAGCATCACGAGGAACAACAGCGGGATCGCAAGGATAGAGAGCAGCGCAAGAAGAATCTTCTTTCCGTGCCTGGCTGCCGCGATTGCGACACTGGCAGCCGCGCCGTAGGGACCGCCGAGGGCGGCCCCATTTGCAGCTGCGGCTGTGATCTTACCTGCTTTTGCGGCGCCTTCCACGACCTTTGCGGCGGTGCTGCCGACCTGAACGGCTTCGTCCAGTCCGGACTGCCGATTTTCATTTACGCCCATTCGAGTACAAAGACGACCGACATGATCTCCTGCCCGGTCACAGGCTGAGAGACGGCGGACACGACGGCATCATAGTTGATGGAGAGCGCGTCTGCTTCTTTGACCGTCCACGGCGCGGCCAGCGTGAAGACCTCGGAATCTCCGGTTTTGCTGGTCTCGGAAGAATTGATCTTGAAGCCGACCTGCTTGGCATCCACTTTGGCCTTTGCCATGTTGGTCGAATACGGAACAAACTCCCAACCGTTTTTGCTGGTAACGCTGACGGAAGAAACCATTACATCACCGGTAGAATTGTTGACGATGGAAGCGGAAGCAACATAGACCTTACCGGCTTCGTCCACGACGAGCGGCAGGGTCGCCGGAACTGTCACCGAAAACAACTCAGTAATTTCCCAGTGCGCATAATACGTTGTCGCAGCAGTTTCCTTGAAAACGGTGTTTGCCGTAACTTCTGTACCGCCGTCTTTCTCTGTAAACCAGCCTAAAAATTCTGCATTTTTGCGCGTCGGCTCGGTCGGCAGCACCAGCTTTTCACCGTAGATCTGTTCGGTCGTTTCCGAACGTCCGTCACCCAGATTCCATGTTACAACGTATTTGTTCGCTTCAAATTGCGCATAGAACGTCTGGCTGGCGGTGATTGCCGTGACCGTAGTATAGAGCTTGCCGCCTGTTTTTTCGGTATACCAGTTCTTGAATGTGTGTCCGGTTTTCACAGGAGAAGTGCTGGGCGCGGCCGGCACGGAATTCGGCTTTACAGTTTCACTGAACGATGCTTTTCCATTGATCGTGCCGCCGTTGCTGCCTGCGTCCCAAGTGACCGTCAGGCTGACGGTCGCACCGCAATCGTCGCATTTGCCGTCGCCGTTCACGTCGACGTGGTTCGCATATTCCTCGCTGGAATCACCACAAGCGGAGCAGGTTTTCGTGCGCTTGTGCTGCGTATCATCGGCTTTCGCCCACGAACCATAGGAATAGCTGTGATCTGCATAATCATAGGTAGATGCGCTGCAGGACGTGCAGGTTTTTGCACGTCGGTGCTGCGTATCACTGTACTTGCTCCATGCGCCAGTGGAATAGCTATGATTTCCGTATTCCGTTGTGGAGTACCCACAAGTGCGGCAGGATGCTGTTCGGCTGTGCTGACTGGAGGAAGAATTACTCCAGGAGCCATAACTCATGCTGTGCGAAGCGTAGTCATAGTCTGTCGCGCCGCAGTTCCGACAGGAACCAGTGCGCCGGTGCTGACTGGACGAATACTGCTCCCAGCTTCCATAACTGTAACTATGGCCACTGGAGTAGATCGTTTCACTCTTGGACTGCCCGCAAGCACAGCTATAACTGCGATACCCGTTGCTGGTACAGGTGGCCGCCTGCTGGCTCTGCAACACCCATGTATGGCTGCCGCAATCCGGGCAGGTGCCCGACCCATAAGCACCGGATCCGTGGCTCTTGGTAGTGTATGTGCCTAAATATTGAACGTAATGGCAGCTATTGCATTCATTATAGTTGGCATGACCACGCGAGGAATGTGCGACTTCGACGTATGTTCCCTGGAATGAATACTTCCCACACGACGGGCAGTTGCCGATAATCGAGCCAGTTGAGGTGACGGAAATGCCCGGCGCACTCATGATGCCAACGGCTGCGGGGGTATCGGAATATATGCCGTACAAATCGTAGAAGTATTTGTTGTTCCGATTGGAGCCGGCCCAATCATAATCGTAGAACGGCACCGACGATTTGGGATACCCGATGATATAGCCGATATAGAGTGTATCGCCGCTGTCGTTTTCCCGCCAGAAGGCTTCTTCGCCGATGGATTCCAGAATGTCCTCTCCGTAATAGATCGTGAGCGTGGATAGCTTCGGGCAGTTGTAAAAGGCGTGTTTGCCAATCGTCGGCGTGGTGCTGGGGATTTCGGCTGTGGTCAGATTGACACAGTCTTCAAACCAGTACGCAAGGTCAGCGATATGCAATGCGTCCATATCATCAAACCAGACCTGCGTGATCTGATCCCGGACAGCCGCCCACGGCTGGTCATCCTTGCTTGTGAACGGTTCACAGTCACCGGAGCCGGAGATCGTCAGCCAGTTGTGTTCGTTCAGCTCCCACTTGATCTTGCTGCCGGGGATCGTGCCGGAGGTGGCGGCTTCGGTGGAAACCGCGGTTTCTTCGTCGGGCGCGCTGTCATAGATCGTGTGTTCATCTGCTTCGGCGGCAAATGCCGAAATGCTCAAAGACAGCAGCATACAGAGGACAAGCAGAAGTGCTGTGATTTTTCTGAATTTCATAGCTTAACCCTCCATGACAGCGGCGATCGTGAAGATCACGGTCGCCGCGTTGATGTTCGTGACAGCTTCACTCGCGGATACCTTTGCTTTGTAGCGAATTGCCAGAGACTTCTCAGCGTTGATAGACGGAAACGCGCCGTCCACAAGCGTCAGGCTGCCCGCGCCCTTGGTGGAGCAGCCGTTGATGCTGAGTGCAATGCTGTTTTTCCCTGCACTGAAATCATCGAAATTGCCGATCTCAAACGTGCCCGCCTGAACATCTACCTTGGTCACACAAATTGCGCCGGCCTTGCCGGTGTTGGTGATTGCAGCATTGTTGGCGCAGACCACATAGCCGTCAACGAGAGAAACCGGCAGCGCAGCGGGAACCGTACACGAAATCGGGGAAACCGTATTGACCACGGTGAGCGTCACCGGCACGCGGGCCTCGGTCGTTTCCGCTGCCGACGCAGGCACGGGAAGTGCAAAAATGAGCGCCAGCGCCAGTAGCAGTGCCGCCGCTTTCTGATAGGTCTTCACCATGTCACTGCACCTCCTTCGGCCAGAGGTAGGCAGTATGGAGCGTCAGCTCCGTATTCAGCGTGCCGATCTGCTTGCCGTCGCGGAATGCTGTGATCGTGACCGTGCAATCCGCGTTGCCAAACTCCGGCGCTTCCAGCAGTGTGAGCGTCGAGATGCTCTTGCCCGCAGCCAATTCAAATGCGTCGGCAATCAGCGCATTGTCTTTATTTCTGCGAATTTCTACCTTGTAGGTATCGCCCTTGCTGTTGTTTCTGAACTCGGCTTTCACGCTGCTTTCCCCGACAAGCGCGTAAAGATGAGCAGGAGCAGTAATATCAATCTGATTGTCCGCGACAATCGCGTTGAGCTGCTTCTGGGCTTCACGCAGTCCGGAAACGTCGTAAAAAATAACTTCCGTTTCCTTGTGCTGCTTTGCGCGTTCGGTAATGCGAACCTTGATCGTGTCAATGACCGCAAGGGTGGAATCTCTGTCATAAATGACTTTCACGGCATCGTCTACGCGGGCTACGACAACAGCGGGCATATTCGTCCCAGCGTTGCAGTACACGGCTTTTGTACCGCCGCCCCAGACGAGCAGACGACCCTTGACGGTCACGTTGTCGAGCGTGATTTTACCGTCTGCCGCACCGCAGCCGATGATGAGATCGCCGTCTACGGTCAGGTTTTTCAGCTCTACATCGTCGGTGCGGATCAGGACACTGCCTTTAATGTCCTTGTCATAAGTGCCCTTGGACACAATGTAAGTGCCAATGATATTTGCAAAAATCTGTGCAAATTCTGCGCGGGTGATGTTATCCAGCGGTGCAAGGACTTTGCCGCGGCCGTGGATATAGTCCGCACCGACCATTGCTCGGACGTAGGGCAGCGCCCAGTTGGAAATCTCGCTTCGGTCGGAGAACGCGGACAGATCTGTTTTGGAATACGAATCGTAGTCCAGCTCCAGTGCGCGGGCAACGACCGTCATAGCCTCCTGACGTGAGATTGGCGCGTCTGGGGCCATTGTCGAGTTGCTGCGCCCGTTATAAGTGCCCATCTGCACGGCCATTGCAACGTCTTTGTAATACCACTTGGATTTTGCAACGTCCTTGTACTGGCTGATGTCTGCCGCCTTATAGCACCCGAATGAGCGGTTGATGATCGCTGCCATCTCCGCGCGGGTCATTGCGCCATTCGGGTCGATAATGCTGCTGGATTTACCGTAAAGCAAGCCGTTGTCCACGGCGGCACTGACAGCATCCGCGTACCACGCGTTGCGGTCAAAGTCCTTGAAATCTGTAGCTTTTCTGGCTGTGCTTGCCGCTGATGCCGAAACCGCCAGCGACAGGCAGGACGCCACGGCAAGAAGCATTGCGAGGATTCGTTTGTGTTTCATGTTGAAGTCCTCCTGTTAGAATTTAAGGGGAACGCTTTTGGCGTTCCCCTGATAGCAGGCGAGTGGATTAGACTGCATCCCACGCGATAATGAACAGGACGCTTGCGATGGCAGTGTTGGTGACCGCTTCGGAAACCGGCGTCACGATGGCGTCATAGCTAATCCCGATGGAGTTTGCGGAGGTATCGCCCACACCGCTCATGTAGCAGCCTTCAATGGCAGTATCAAGAAGCGTCTGCTTGCTGGCGTTCTTGTTATCAGTCGCCGTAGCAGCACCGCCGCCGATGGCGAGCTGGAAACCGAACTTGTTGCTGTTAACTTTCTCATGGGCGAGGGTGTCCTTGCTGCCGAACGCGGCCAGCGACCAGCCCTGCGCGGCTTCGATGCTCACGGAATTGACCTTGACAGCGCCGAACGAGTTGTTGACGATCTTCGCATCGGTGGCGGTGCTGACAGTGCCGTCGGTGCCAACAGCGATGGGCAGCACGGTCGGAACAGTGACGCTCATTTTGGTAGCTGCGGGGTCACCGCCGATGCTGCCGTCAGCAGTGCTGGACAGAGTAACGGAAGAAGTGCCGGTGCCGCCGGATGCGTCAACGGTGTTTGCAGCAGAAGCAGAAATGGCGAGGGATGCGATCATGCAGATAGCGAGAATGAGAGATACGATTTTCTTAGTGTTCTTCATTGTAATGACTCCTTTGATTAAAATTAGTGTTGAATTGTGATTGTGATAATTGCCCCAGCCGTGCCGATGATTTCGCCACTGACCGGATCAAGGTTGTGGAACATAGCCGTGCATTCGTATGTGCCAGCCGGAAGCTCCACATCGAGGGCAGCACGTTCGATTTTGCTGCCCACGGGGATTGCTTTGCTCTGGAAGATCTGTTCGCCGGTATCGTTGCGGATGAACTCGACCTGCTGGGGATAGTTGTTGATCGATTCATTTACGATCATGATGTTGCCCTCGGCCGCGCCGTTTTCAAAATATGGTGCGGTGTTCATTGAAATATTGATCATGCCCTCCTCAACTTTCTGATTTAGGCGTTCCGCAATTTCTTCCGGACTGAGATTGTCCCAGCCGCCCTCGACGGCGCTGGAATCGTAGACGATACCGGTTTGACCACGAACGTCTTCTTTGGTCAGCGGCTTGCTGACCAGACGGGTGATAAGAAAAATGCCCGCGCCAATGGCACAGACGAGAAATGCGACAGCAAGCACAACGCGGATATTGAGCCGTGCCTGTTTTGGATGATCCTGATATACTTCGTACATGGAAACAGCTCCTTTGTATTTTGTTTTGTATGCTAGGGCGGAATACGATAGCGACACAGCAGGCGATACAGGTCGTCTGCTGTGCATGGAATCTGATTTCCGGGCAATTCGATACCTCCTCCATCTGAATTTGGGTATAAAGAAACACGGCCTTATGAAAGGTCGTGTAACTTGTTTATATTTAATGCAATAATTCCGATATCCATATGTCAAGCACATGGCAGAAATCTCAGACCATCAAATTACAGATGATCTGAGATTCCTGCTTTTTTAGTTATGGAATCGATGATAAAATAGCCCGTTGAAATTGTTAGCGACTACCCCTATTCCTCGTTTGACGATAACTCAAGTTCGATTTCAGAATTCTCAATCTCAACCTCCATTGCAGTGCGAATAGGTTCGTATATGGGTACATTTTGCTCAATGGCTTCAAAGCTTACCACCAACGAATATTTGGCCTTGAACAATGAACCCCAGCCTTTGTGGCCTCTAACCGCGATGCAAAACGCATCACTTAACTCATTGGATTTAATAATGGTCCAGTCTTTTTGTAGAGTACCATTCTTATTTGAGAAATTATCTACCTGACCATGATTAGTTGCATCGCCAATTGTCCATATGAAATTTCCGTCGTCATTGGTACTCCTTCCAGTTTCATATATCCGCCTAGAAAAAGTTTCAAACGATTCACCTGAGCGGCTACAGCACCAATCAACCCATGTGGATAGATATCGCTTAACACTTCTGCGGGTTCTTCTAGGTTTTGCTGCATATGACAAAGTAACCTCGATTAAGATATCATTCTCTTCACCAACAGAACTGAGTTCTTCTGGAATGGGAATGCGGTAGACATGGGCTTCTCCCTCTCCAATTTCTCTCAATTCTTCGGTCAATAGTGTGATGCGGAATTCGTCATTTCTTGTTGCTCGAGTCGCATCTGGAATGCCATATCCCATTCTGCGTAACGCTTCAACATATTTTGTCGAATCATTTTTAACCCACTCTGGCCATCGTGCAGAATGGGCAACGAGAGCACGATATAATAATGCTGGAGCTTCTGGATACAAATATTCGATTTTTGCAGCAATACTGGTAACCTTGGGGGCGGCAAACGAAGTACCAACCTGGTCCTTTGAATACGCAGGACCCACAGGTGATTTCCTAACCAATTCAGGGCATACTTCTTTTGGCGTTGTGAAAGTAAGATGTCCTTCCTTTGGAACTACCATCGTTCCGCCATACTCTACTACATCAGGTTTCACAACATCCCAGATTCCTGGGCCGGAGCGCGAAAATGCAGAGATATGATCTTTCCCTCCAAGCGCCTCAGTATCTTCGGTCTGATAATCAGACAATGCAACAGAACCGACTGTAAGTGCTTGTAGACTTTGCCCTGGATCGCATATTCTACATAATTCGCGTTCTAGATAGTCCGGGTACGGATATCCCGCTTGTATATAGGCAGCAATCGTATCGGTGTCCACATTACCAGCTGCCTGCACAAACAACACATCGTTTTCGTAGCATTGAGCATCTATTGCAGCTGCCCAAGCAGACATATGTTTAAGTTCGCACGGTAGTTTTGAGCCAATTGATTGATTAAATATTTTACTTGGAGCTAAAGCACCGAGACGATATGTATGAACAATATCTTCGATTAGTTTGGGAGGCATCACATCCTCTGGCATTTCGTTGTTTGCATCCAACACTCTTACGTTTCGTATCCATGCAGATAACCGAATATCTCCCTGGCTAGGGATTTCAGTAGGATATAACACAGCGCCTGCCACTCTTGTTCCGTGCCCACCAATGGATACTTCATCCGCAACGCTGGGTGTATTAGGAAGATACGATTTGGAACTATCACTGAGTATAGCGGGAGCAATATATCGGTGTTCCTCTTGGATACCGCTATCTATGACACATATCTTAGGTGCATCTTCTAGGGGGGCGATTATTTGAACATCTACATTGTCAGCATCGTGGGATTCACAAGATTGTGGGCAGTTGATTGTCTCAACCTCACAGACTTCAAATATATACGGAAAGTTCAAGACAATATCTTTCAAGCCTTTTCCGCTTATTCGAATACGAGCGGTAAAGCTATCTGGTAATACTGTTAAGTTTACTGACCCATCGATAAATGTGGATATTTCTCCTTCATATGCTGCCACAAATTCTTCCAAAATAGATTCGCGTTTGGATTTTACTTCATCCCACTTGATATATGCGTCCCGGTATCTGGTTTTCCATCTTGCAAGCCTTTGAGCATAATGATCTTCCGACTCTCCATTTGTGTAGTCAGGTTTATCCGGGAGTTCTTGACCCCCTGTGCAGCTAACGCCAATATCAACGCAAATTTCTTCTTCTGGATTAAGATCCATCCACTTACGGAGAAGTGATTCCGATAGCACCCTTGAAACTCGGTCTGCGTCTTCACACAAGGCATATACCCTTGCGGGGGTATTACACCGAGTATTTATATTTGCTATAAAATTATCTACCTTTTGATTTAGGATGCTCATATCAACATCTTCAGTTGCTACAATAATATAACCACTGGGATTCTCGCTGATTATTTCAAATCCAAGCCCTTTAAGGAAACTCAAATCAGAATTGGGGTCGATTTCCAAAAGGATAGGGATTCCTATTTCAAAATGGGGCAAGTGGGCATCTGCTCTGCTTTGCTGTCGCTCTTTCCAAAATTGTGATAATTCAGAGGAACGCCGCTTTAAATTTCCACCATGAATAGTGCGGTTGGCTCTATTTTGATTTGTTCGATTAGATGGATGTACTCCACCCCGCAGCTTAGGCTTTCCGGATAAAACCAAAGGCAACGGAAGATGTTCAAAGTTATGATCCATCCTTTACCTCCTAAAACTTTGTAAGTTCTGCTAGTGCTTGCTCAAAATGTGCTGAAGACACATATTTCAAGCCAGAAAGGACCGCATACTTTGCTGCATTTTGTGCTGCACTTACCACATTGGCTGCTGAATAACCTTGAAGTTTCTTAGACAATCCTGTCAGATCCACCTTTGAATCCACCGGAACAGCTGAAAGAGTCATTTGAAGCAATTGAACAATCTCGATTTCGGATGGCATAGGAAGCTCAATAACGTCGTCAAATCTTCTGAAAAGAGCTTCATCTAAAGTAACTTTTAGATTGGTTGTGGCAATTACAAGGCCGGGAGCATCGTATTCGTCAAGAAGTGTTAATAACATGTTGACGATTCGTGGCACTTCACCAACATCCTGAGTTGCAATACGAGATTTTGCAATAAAATCACATTCATCTAAAAGCAAAACTACAGGCTCTTTTTTGCAATAGTCAAAGACCAAGCGCAGATTGGATGCTGACTCTCCAAAATATGATGAGATTAAAGAGTCAAACCGAACTTTTAATAAAGGCAACCCCAAATTCCATGCAATTCGTTCGGCGCTAAGCGTTTTTCCGCAACCGGGTGCACCATGTAACAGAATTTTCTTTTTGGGTTTCAAATTATACTTTTTTAAGCGCTCTTGAGCTGCATATTCTTTTTCTATTGCCAGCAATCTTTCTTCAATATTTCGCGGAAGCACCATATGATGTTTGAGTTGGTCACGATTAATGTAGGTGACAAGCTGCATATTGTTCCGTTTGCTCTTTGGTAAAGAAATCATGTCCGATTGCGCTGCGGTAGAAAATACACCTGCATTCTTCGGGCGCTCTGTGGCTGCAATTTTTTCGAGGTCATCCGCTAGTCGGTTGTGGCCTAGCCCTCGTTCAGATTGAATAATAGAATAAGCAATTTTCTTCAGTGATATTATATCTTCGGCATATATTGCACGGAAAAAGCGTTTATAGAGATCTGCTTTCATGTTTTGTCCTCCCAATACATTTAAGTCATACATACTCGTGGACTATAATCTCTGGTATTTTTGCTGTCCTGACGAGGATTTTTCCATTGGGGCAACATTAACATGCTCACTGTTAACATAGTTTAGAAAAAGCGTCCCAAGCAATAGTCTATCGCCACGTGAAATTCTATTCCATTCATATCCTTTAAAAAGATCTCGCACAATAAAAGTCTCACCTTTGTTAAGCCGGGCAGTTTCGTTTATTGCTTTCGATAACAAATCGTTGACATTCGGCATATTGACTTCCTTCTAAATATCAATGTTAATATCCTTATTATATATTTTACTGCAAGAAAGTCAAGATGACGAAGCGAATAAGATCTTGAGATGCGTTTTTTGACCTGTTTATAGCACAAAGATACTCAAAATTGAAACGTTTTTGCTATTTCAATCTACGCTGCCTGAGAAACTCCAGAAACAGGTCTTCAATTTCCTTGTCGCTTTTGAACTTGCTCAGGTATGGTGCAAAGCGCTTCCGGTCAAAGCTCAGCTTTTTCAGCGGTGCGGCTGCACGCTGTACTGCCTTTGCCCGCGCTTCCCGCCATGCGGCGTAAATTGCCTGCTGATTCGCTGACGGCGGCGGGCATTGTGCCTGAATAAACGCCATTGTCTGCTTGTTCAGTGCATAGCCCTCGATCTGGCACATCTCAATGAACGCCGTCTGCGCAGACTCATCATAATCTGCGATCAAGTCAGCGCAGGCCAGATTCAGCTTCTTGGGCTCATTCTCCACGATCTCAGCAAGCGGCGGGATCAGTTGTGCCAGCTTGACAGCCTTGCGAATTTCATACTCTGTCACACCAAAGAACTCGGCCACGATTCCGCGGGCGGAATACTTCTGGCGAGATTCGCCAGAAGTTAAATCCGTGCGGAAACCGTGCCGGTTTCGTGCGTCCAGCAACGCTTTATACGCCTTACCGCGCTCAATGATTGTAAGATCCTGCCGCCGCAGAAGATTTGTCGCAATCGCAATACTGATGGCACGCTGGTCGTTGACGGTCATGACCGTTGCGGGAATATCCGTCCAGCCCGCCAACTTTGCCGCCGCTGTGCGGTTATGCCCGGCCAGGATCTCAAATTCATCCGTTCCTGCAATGGGACGCACCAGAATCCGCTCATACAAACCATTCTCCTTCAATTCTTCCGCAAAGGCTTCCAGCTTGGCGTGGGGGTAGGGATGAAAGCCAATGTCAGCGGTATAGAACGGGTGTAGCTTGCAGACCGGCACGTCACGGAATTGCGTTTCCGTTTGCGGTACCGGCATCTGAAAGATCTGCTCATACGCCGCGTCGCCGGTCTGCTGCTCGGACGCCTGCTGGGTCGCACTCATGCGTTTGCGCAGCATCTCGTTCATGTTCGCTCTAGCCAAGCCGCAGCACCTCCGAGGCGAGATTTCGATAGGATTCCGCTGCCGGGTTGCCCGGCTCGTAGTCCAGAATACTCATGCCGGCCATGGGGCATTCCGCAATGCGGATGGTGTACTCAATGGGGCGCTCAAAGACGTGCAGGTCGTCGCCGTAGACCTCCCGGACACTCTGCTGCACGCTCTTGCAGAGTTGCGGCCGGGACTGGTACATCGTCAGTAAAATACCGGCGATCTTCAAACCCGGATTGAAATGCTTCTGCACGGAGCGTACCATGTCCAGCACATCCGGGATGCCCTCGGATGCGAGGAAGTGGGATTGCACGGGGATGATGCAGTAATCCGACGCGCTCAACGCATTGACGGTCAAAAGCTCCTGCTTGAGTCCACAGTCGATGATGATGTAGTCATAGGCGTCGCACAGCGGCATAAGCACCTGCGTCAGCATCTTCTCCGCGCAGCGCCCAGCATCATTCGCGGCGCTGTACTGCGAGATCTGCATGACCTGAAGCCGCGCCGCCGCATCCGATAAGCGCCGATTTGCGGGAATTAAATCCGGCTTGCCGTCCGTATGCAGGATGCAGCGCGGCAGATGCAGTTCCAGATCCTCCGGATAGTCAATTGCGGCAAGCAAGAGGTTCGCCAGCGTATGTTTCTGCTCGGCTGGGGTATAGCCCATAGACGCAGTGAGATTGCCCTGCGGGTCATTGTCGATGAGAAGCACGCGCTTGTTTTCATCTGCCAGTGCGGATGCAAGATTCAGAGCGGTGGTCGTCTTGCCGACGCCGCCTTTTTGATTGGTGATTGCCAAAATTGTATTCATAATAGGCTCCAGTAACATATATTCGAGTCAGCGTTCTGCACCTGTTGCGCAAATCTCCGTTTGCAATTCATTTGCAGTTAGAACGAAAAAGCTTCAAAATAGACGTGAAAGAACGTGAAAATCTGCTGGACGGGGTTATTTGCAAAAAACGGCTGGACATATTGAAGCATCAAGAAACGATCGGTTCCGTGATACAAAAATGGGCGTCAGTCAGGCCGTAGCTCATAACCCGGAGGTCGGGGGTTCAAATCCCTCTCCCGCAACCATCAAGCTGAACCAAAAAAGATATCAGCGCGAAAAGCCCAGAAGTTTCAACTGTTTCGCCCCATAGGTACACAATGTGTCATGGGGGTACAGTCGGTACGGGCAAAAGCAAGACGCAAACTCAAATGCATGAGTTTGCGTCTTGCTTTTTTACATAAGGATAGAGCTTGACAGGAGCAATGTCGACGGTCGGAGTTTTCAGGCATTAACGGATAAAATGCTGTGTTTTCAAGGGTTGTACGGTTTTTACCGAAAACATCCTGTTTCGCTGAATTTCTTGAAAACCATTGAAAACACTGGGCAAACCGGCTTTTTGAGGATTTCGGATGATAGTAGTCAAATAGTAGTCACGGTCATATCATTGCCAGAAATCATTTGAGTTGGAATCATTGTCGGCAGATAATTGTGGTGACTATAAGGTCTATGGCTCACAAACAACGGCTGGAACTGAGCGAGAACAGCAGCAGGCTCTCTTTGTCGCAAAATTCCATGATATTTATGAAAACAGTTATGTAAGGCAGTACCCCAATTTACATTCAGGTGAGCAGCAGAAAAATATCTGCCGTCCGGTTCCGCAGCGGCGGCTGAAACTCAGTTGAAGATTGCCGTACAAAAAACATGGAGGCTTCCGAAATCCGGAAACCTCCATAAATTTATCAGATTCGACAAAAGAAGAATTGACAGCTCAGGCGGCGTTGAACGGCTCCAGGTCTGTGTGATTTTTCCATTCGTCCGTGACGCCAGCATCGCGCAGCAGCTCTGTCACGGTTTTATCCAAGGCATCGACCTTGGCGCTGCTGACTGCCTTCAGGTCAAAGCCGGCGTCGCCGGCATCGTCCAGAATCGCGGGATCCTCGCTGCCGTTCAGCAGGGCGTTTGCCTGACGAAGCGCCTGCTGCCACTGGAAGGAGAAGAAGTCTTTCTGCGTTGCATTCATTCCGGCCAGATAAGTTTTCGCTGCTTCTTCGACCTTTCTGCTCTCGTTCATAGCGAGCTTCATCAGAGAAACCGCGGCGTTTGCCTGCTGCAGGCTGCCGCCTGCGCTGCCGTGCGCGACAGTATCAATGCTCACGAGCAGATTGACCAGCGTATCCTTGCTCTCGGGCGCGTACATCCAGCCGGTCACGTCACCGCTGTAATCCACCTTGTCGGTTGTCTGGGACTCCAGCCGGTACAGCAGCGTCACAAGCTGGGCGCGGGTGCAGGCGGCATCCGGCAGCAGACGGTTATTGGCTCCCTTGAGAATTTCCGTGTTGACTGCCCACGCCATCGCCTCGCGGGCATACTCGGAAAGGCTGTCATAGTCGGCATACTCGCGGATCGCCATGCCGCCCTGCGTGGTGTCGAAGCCCTGCTGCTTTGCAAAGCGCCAGAGCATCGTGGCCGCCTGCTCCCGGGTCACGGCATTCGCTGCACCGAAGGTATTCTTACTGAGACCTGTCACAATGCCGAGACTTGCCGCCCAACGGACAGCTTCTGCGTAATAGGAACTCTCTTTCACATCAGAAAAGTTCATCGCGTAATTCACGACCGGCTTTCCGGTGGCCCTCCAGAGGAAGGTCACAAAGTCGGCGCGCGTGCAGTCCCGATTCGGTGCAAATACGTCCTTGCTGACACCGGATGTGATTTCCTTTTCGACCGCCCAGTTGACAGCGTCATAAAAATAATCCTGTTTCGATACGTCTGTAAACGCCTGTGCCGGTTCTGTGGCAAGCGCCTGTGCGCTCAGCAGCATCACGGCTGCCAGCAGCAAACTGAAAACCCGAATGGTGCGTTTCATACAAATGCCTCCATATTTATTGGATCTTGTATCCATCTTTGCATTTTTCCAGCGCAAAGTGCATCTGCGCCTCGTGGGTCGCAAACGGAAGCTGTTCAAATCCGTCCGCCGGATGAAAAGAAATAATCTGATTCAGATGATCGATCCACACGGCGCAAAGCTCTTTGAAATGTTCCAGCGGCTCCTCGTTCATCGTACATGCTCCTTTTCTGCTTTATAATATAATTATAGTCGGTTTATCTTGTAAAAACAAGAAGCTGGCAGTACAATAAAGAAAAAGAGACTTGTGCAAAGCGCACAAGCGAAAGGATATCGCCATATGGCTGCAACACAGTGGGAAACGTGCAGCGCCGATGCGCTGCTGCGGGAATTTTTTGCGCAGGACGATCTAAGTCGCCTCGCGGAAGGCGCGGGCGCGCTGCTGGGCTGTCCGCTTCTGGTGCTGGACGATACGTTTCATGTTGCCGCGCACCATCTGCCGCTGGGGTTTTCCGATGCGGTGTTTCAGACGTCGGTGCGCAGCGGCGAGATCACCTATGAGGCAGGCGCGATCATCAGCCGAAGTCCAGCCCTGTCCGCAGGAGCGGCGGACTGCATCAAGCTTGCAGACAGCCCGTATCGCCGCCGCTTTGCCCCGCTCGTCAGTGCGGGCGTGCGGCTGGGGTATCTGATCTGCGTCGACACGGACGGGCATCTGGAAAAAATCCCGGCGCAGACATGGAATACCGTGGAGCAAATTCTGTCCAAGCAGCTTTTCGTCGAGGCCAGCCGGCAGGATAAGCCGTTTGAAACGGCGGAGGATATTCTCCGGCATTTGCTGGACGGCGGCTTTCCGTCCGCACCGTATTTCAGGCTGCAAATTTCGGGAACATATCTGGTGGACTTCCATCCGCTTACCTTCGCGCTCATCGATCTGACTGTCTATCATAGCGGATATCTCGGGCAGCGCCATTTGAAGGAGGAAGTAACGGCGATTTTCCTGGACTCCCATTCTTTTTTATACAAAGGAAATGTTATGCTTTTTCTGCACCGGCGGGAGGATATGGAGCGGTTTTCCGCGCTGGCGGAGGAATTTCAGCTCAAGGTCATCGTGTCGGAGAAAATTGACGACCTGTTTGCGCTTCCTGCGCTCTATCGCACGGCGCGCGAGGCGCTGAGCCTGATGACGGATGAACGGTTCCACGGCGGTCGCGTCTACACTGTTGCGCAGCTGCGCACGCCGCTGCTGCTGAAAAATCTGGAAGGGCGGGAAGATTTGATCGCGCAGGAGGTGCGCACCCTTGCCGCGCACGACCGGGAAAAGGGCACGCAGTACTGCGAAACGCTCTATTATTATCTGATCTGCTGCCGGTCGCTGCAAAAGACCTGCGAAGCGCTTTTTACCCATCGAAACACCGTGCTCTACCGCATCCGAAGAATGCAGGAGGAATTTGCCATCCCGCTGGACGAGCCGCTCAAGCACGCAGACCTGCTGCTGAGCGTGTCGCTTCTGCTGTTTGAAGCGAAGGGACCGGATTTCTTCCTGCCCAAAACGCCGCTTGATAATTCATAATTCGGTTATGCTTCTAACAAGATTTTGTCACAACTTCCTGTCACAATAACGCCAGTTCGAAAGAACGGAACACCCTTGATGAAAGGAAGTTTGACCTATGAAAAAAGTATTGGCAATTCTGCTGGCCCTTTCGGTGCTGGCCTTGAGCGCCTGCGCAGCCAAGCAGGCTAATTCGGATACACAGAAGGACTCCAACACAGCGGAAACGGAGCAGCAGCCGGATTCTGCGCAGACCGCAGAAACAC
>OIEI01000340.1_pt1 | contig 18667 bp, 13 predicted proteins | sample 1581781 | NCBI WGS metagenome assembly OIEI01 (sample SAMN01760935, study PRJEB22395) | human gut metagenome | reverse complement strand
AAGATCCAGCAGCTCCTCGGTGCGCTGCTGCAATTTGAAATCGATCGTCAGCATCACATCGCTGCCGTCAACTTTATCTTTGCGATAGATGACCTTTTTAACGGCTCCGTCCGTTCCGCGGATGAAGAAATAATAGCCGTCCTTGCCGCGGAGCTCCCTTTCGTAAAGCTTTTCTATGCCGCTTTTACCGACTTTGCTGTCAGTAGTATACAATCCGTCATTCGGATCGCGTCCCTCGTTATATGTCTGTATCTCCTCCCATGTTGCGGACGAAATATATCCCAATGTATGCGCAAGCAGGCTCCCGTAAGGGTAATACCGCTTTGAACCGTAGTGCTCGGTGTCAACATGAACTCCGTTTACGGCATTTAGCTGTTCCTGCTGTTCAACGGTAACTTCATCGGGCATTGCCTGATAAACGGTTATGAACTCGTTTGTGTTCTTTCCGAATTTTGTTCGCAGCTCTGCGGCATCCAAATCGAGCACGGCGGCAATTTCGGCAGCAGCGGCATCGAATTCCGCCGAGAAGCGTGTATTCAGATATTCCGCATCGGAATAAAGCCTGTCCGCTTCCTTTTCCGCATCCTGCTCGCTCATGCCGGCATTTTCCTGCATTATTTCATCCGTAAGCACTTTTTTCGGTGCAATTTCGCTTAAAAGCGCATAAACAGTCACAAGGCGGACATTGGTTGCAACAACAGCTCCGTGAGAAACGATATCACCGCGCTCTGCCGCAAGCGCTGCCCTGTCGAACGTATCGCCCCATGCCATATCCGGAAAAATGTGGCTCGGCTGCCATACGATGCGCCAAAGATTATTCTCTTTTAAAAGTGTCATCTCGTATTCGTTTGTCAGGTCGCCTGCTGATTGCGTTTTGTATGTCATTGTGTATTTAATGACTTTTTTTGAATTTCCGGAAATGTTCTCTTCAGCAATATTGTATTCAATATCGTTCACGCCGAGCAGCGAAAACAGGCTCTCGTAACGCTTTTCGAACTGCGCGAGAGTTATTGTGTTTTTATATGCTTCGATGCTGTCGTCAACGGCATTCTCCGGCGCAACATGAGCACTGATGAAGGAAAAAGCTTCCGTAAACTGCCCGTTGCGTATTGAATTCATGAACAATGTGAACGCCTGTTCGTCCCCGGACGCCGTCTCCCGGCTGCATCCCGCGGCGAAAAAAACCGTGCAGCATAAAGAAAGCAGCATCAGAGAGGAAAGGATAAAGCAAAAAAATCTTTTTGTTTTTGTTCCGAAAGTCAGTTTCATTCCTGTTTATACCTCGATATTTATACCTCGATACTCATACCCCGATTTAATTCTTTTGTTTTCAAATCTTTCGAGCTACAATCATGCATTATAATTATACTACCGAAGGGAGAATATGTAAAGCCGCATTGCCCGTGGTTTATGTCGTCGGCAGCAATATCGTGTTTCGATTCGCTGTTTTCTGTTTTTTTTAAAGAAAGCGCGTTTAACATCAGCTGCCGCTGCACATGGTTATTCGCACGGCGGCAGTCTTTTTTAAACCGTCAGGGCGGTTTTCCGTTGACAATCAGCTTTTTGGGATAAAAAACTCTCAATATGTGCATTATTTTTCGGATTCTGTTGACATATATGCAAATCTGCATTAAAATTTCAATCATGACAGATTCAAAAGAAATGATAAAAAAACTGGGTTTGACCCCGAACAAGGCTCTGGGGCAGAATTTTCTTATCGATACCGAAGCGATAAGCCGCATTGCAGCGCTTGCAGACTGCCAAGGCGAAAACGTGCTTGAAATCGGTCCCGGGCTCGGTGCATTGACATCCGCTCTTTCGGAAAAAGCGAAAAATCTGCTTGCGGTTGAAATAGACCGCACACTTGTCGGAATTCTTGCGGATGAATTCGCGGATAAACGCAGCGTGCAGCTCATTTGCAGCGATTTTCTGAAGCTTCCGCCAGCAAAAATCTCCGATGCATTCGGCGGAGAGCCTTTTACTGTTGCTGCAAATCTTCCGTACTATATAACATCACCTATTTGTATGCGGCTGATTGAATCCGGACTCCCTGTAAAGCGCATGGTGCTGATGATGCAGGTTGAAGCAGCGGAGCGGTTCTTTGCGGCACCGCGTGATGTGAACTACGGGCCGCTCTCGATTGTTTCCCGGTATCTTTTCGACATTTCAACCGAACTGAAACTCTCACCCGCGGCATATTACCCCGAGCCGTCGGTTCATTCCTGTGTGCTGAAATTCGAACGAAACGGCAGCGAGCTTCCGCCGAATTTTATAAAGGTGCTTCGTGCCGCATTTGCGATGCGTCGAAAAACGCTCCGAAACAATATGCTGCAATTGATTCCGAAAAACAATGTTGACGAAGTGATTGCCGATGCCGGGCTTTTGCCGACCGTCCGAGCCGAAGAGCTTGCAGCGGCCGATTTTGTGCGGCTTGCCGATTCATACAACCGTTACGGCAATAAAGTATCGGAAGCAGATCCGACCTGCGCCGAATAAGCAGCACGGTCAATAAGTGCCTGACAAAAACGATGAGAAGGACTGCCGCAAATTTCGCGGCAGTCCTCATTTTTACGGATTAATAAACCTTTGAAATCGTGAACTTTTTGAGAGTTTTCAAAAGACCCGCCGCTGCGGTTCCGCACCGAACATATGGCACAAAAAAACCGCTCAAACAATTTGAGCGGTTTATGGAGCTGGTGATCAGATTCGAACTGACTACCTCGTCATTACCAATGACGTGCTCTACCTACTGAGCTACACCAGCGTTGCTTCCCTGCGGAACGTGTTGTATTATAACTCACTCCGCGGACAATTGCAACCCCTTTTTTAAAAAATTATTATATATTTTAATTTTCCTGTCGATTTGATATTCCGGCTCCCTGTTCATCGTATTCGTCCCTAACGTCTTCCGCCTCCGTTTCAATTGCCAATCGATGCGTCAGCAAAATTATATCATTCCCGAATGTTGAAGTTCGGCACAAATTTGGCTATAATGATAGATGTTGAATAATGTGCTTTTTTCCGATACGCTGCTCTTCAATCAAGCGCAATCGGCAAAAAAACACATTGAGGATTAAATTTTCACGGAGGCTGCTCCTTGGACAACAATAATCGTTCCACAGTGTCCCAAACCCTTTTCCGCAATCGGAAGGGTGTTTTGGGCATAGATTTCCGTTCACCTTTCGGCGTTCTCGTCTGTGCGCTGGCGGTGTTCGTTTTTGCGCTCGTTTCCCTTGTTATCGTTCATTTTTCACTTAAAGCGGATCATGAACGCGCCGTACGCACCTACAGAGAAAACAACTGGCTCAAAACCACCGCTCAGGCGGACGGAACCACGCTCGTTTCCGGGAAAAGCAGCGGCACGTCATACCAATATATTGAGGACAACCGTATTATTCCCGGCGTCACAATTTCCGGTGTTCCCGTCGGCGGAATGGATTACGAAAACGCACGCAATGCAATGCTTGACGCGCTGAGTGCGGAGTTTTCGAAAATCAACATTTCCGTAACGGTAGACAATGTTACCATTGTTCTCACCGCATCGGATTTTCGCATTACGACAAACATCAACGAGCTGCTCAGCTCTGCGTTCAAACTCGGCAGAAGCGATTCCGACCCTTATCAGAATTATCTGAAGCGCGTTGAAATTGCCGAAAATGGTTTTGAAGTCGGCAGCTACACCATTCGGATGGACGAGGAGAGCGTTGCTGCAATCGTATCCGAAGCAGCTGCTCAGCTGGATCACCCCCCTGTCGAGCCCTATGTGACGCTTTTGAACCGTGTCGGCGGCGGCAAACCGGGTTACGGCACGGGCGGCGATATTTCAACCGTTTGCAAAACTCAAACGGTCAAAGCTCCCGACGGAACAGTTGTCGGAGAGATCCTTTTTCATACCGGCAGCAACGGCTTCTGTCTTAACCGCGAAGATATGCTGAAGCAGATTTCCGAAGCGTTCAATTCCGGGAATTATAACGCGTCTCTTTCGCTCCTTCTCGAAGAAGTTGAACCCGAAGGCGATGTGAACACGCTCATTGACTCAATGCGTGAACTCTCCCGTTTCTCAACCGAATTTGCAACAAGCAACGAGTCCCGTTCCCGCAACGTTCAAAAAGCGGCCGGGCTGCTTAACTGTGTTATTCTCGAACCGGGCGAAGAGCTCAGCTACAACGAGCTTCTTGGGCCGCGCACCGAAGAACTCGGCTGGCTTCCCGCGCACGGGATTTCCGGCGGCAAAGAATATATCGACACTCCCGGCGGCGGAATCTGTCAGGTAAGCTCAACACTGTACAATTCATTGCTGCTTATCGGTCCCGATATTCGCATCGTCAGCCGCTCCCATCACTCAATCCCCGGAAGCTATGTTGCAATGGGGCTTGACGCAACCGTTTCGTATTACGGACCCGACCTTGTGTGGAGCAATGCAGCGGAATCTCCCATGTTCCTTTTTGCCTATGCGGACATGCGGACAAAAACAGTTTACACCTTTGTTTACGGCACGCAGCCCGATTACGGCACGCATTACAAAATCTGGTCGGATACCATAGAAAAGCTCGACCCTCCCGAACCCAAACGCATTGCCGAACCGCTTTGGCCGACAGGATATTCGAAAATGGTCATTTCGCCCCGTTACGGCTACATCGTTGAAGTTTACAGGCAGCTTATCGGTGCGGACGGTCAGCCGGCAGGCGATGTTGAAAAGCTCTACACCGACAAATACGTTCCTGTCCAGGGTGAGCTGCATTACGGCACCGGCAGCTCGACTCTTCCCGTGCCGAACCGCTGAAAATAATTGCCAACCGCTATTGACAAAAACCTGAATTGCTATTAAAATGTATTGAAGTTTCGATTCGACCAACGAACTAACCGGAAGGAGACTAATGATGAACAAGAAAGTATTTGTAAAACTTATTGCACTGCTTATGGCGGCTGCAATGCTGCTCGGTGTCTGCTCCTGCTCCGCAACCGACAACAACCCCACCATCGGCAAAATCGGCAAGGTGAAAATCACACTTTCACAGTACCAGCAGATTTATCAGCAGTACAGCTATTACGCAAAGAGCATGGATGATTTCAACGGTTTTATTAAAAACCAGCTCATCACCTACGGCGTGACTCTTAACAAGTGCTATGAACTCGGCCTTGACAAAGAAATCAGTCAGGACGAGCTTCAGAAGAACGTTGATGCTAAGCTTGATCAGGCAATTGCAAGCTACAAAGTCGATGCAAGCATCACCGACGAGGCTGCCATCCGCGAAAACAAGCTTGAACAGTTCAAGGCGGCGCTTAAAAAGCAGGGCACTTCCTACAAAGCATACATGAAGTCCCTCAAGCAGTCCGAGCTTGAATCCATGATGATGGAAATGCTTCAGGAAAAAATCTATTCCGAAGTTCAATTCGACGCATCCGCTTTTGAAAAATACATCAGCGAGAACACTCTCTCCCAGAGGGATAACTACGGCAAGGACGTTTCCGCGTTCATGACCGCTTACAACTCCTACATCAGCGGTTCCGGCATGATCCCCCTCTACACTCCCAACGATATGTTCACCGTCAAGCACCTTCTCGTTCAGTATGACAACTCTGACAAGGTCAGCGATACCGTTGAAGGCGTTTTCACCGATGAACAGAACAAAAAGCTTGATGAAATCCGCAAAACGCTTGAGAGCGGCATCTCCCTCGACGAGTTTGTTGACAAGTATGTCACCAACGGCGATTACCAGAGCGACACCGTATTCGTGTCCGCAACTCCCGACCCCTCGGCAACTCCCAACCCCGATGCAACTCCCGAGCCCACTGCCGATCCCGATTCCCCCGGCGGCTACAAAGAGCACGGCTACATCATGAACGAAAACCTTCTCAGCAAATATTTCGACGGTTTCGGTGCAGCAGCCTGCCTGCTTTTCTACGGCGATGATTGGAAGATTCCCGCTGAGTCCGCATCCCCCGCACCCGATGCAACCGATGCTCCCGCAACGGATGCACCCGCAACCGATGCTCCCACCACCGATAAACCCGCCGACGGCGAGACCGACCCCGTCAAGAAGTACGCCATCAAGATATACACCACCACCGACGGACAGAAGATCGCAGAAGTCACCACAAAGACTTCCGGCGGCGGCGTACACTTCATCTTCATCAACGAAAGGCTTGATGCAGGCGATACCGTTATCAAAGCTGAGAACGATGATGCAGCTTACAGGAACGCCAAGAAGTTCTACATCGAAAAAACGGAACAGGATCACTACTCCGAATGTTTCACTGAGTGGAAGAACAACACAAAGATTCGCATGAACGACAAGTATATCGACACTTATGCAAAGCAGTTCCTCGGCATTGCCTGATAGGTATTTCGAAAAGAGCTGAATAAGCTAAGCGATATCCGAACAAAAACCCCCGAGAAATCCGTCAACGGAATTCTCGGGGGTTTGATGTATCTATCTCAAATCACGCAATCACGTTTATAAGACTCTCCGGCAGAAGGCAGCAGCCGTAGTCCGATTCAAATGCAATCAAAGAGCATTCCTCGAAACAGAGCAATTTTTCATCTTTTAAAAAGCTTACCGCCAGTCGTATATTCATTCCTCCGCAGGCATCCGCTGCGCCGTTGCTCCGTGCGCTTTCGATTATGCGTTCCGTTTCCTCTGCATCCGTTTTTTCAACCGAAACCACGGCGCATTCCACGTACTCGGGATAAAAGTCGACCGCCCCGTCACCGCAAAGCTTAACGGCAATTCTGTGCAGCAGCAGCGAACGAATTGATTCACCGAGTTTTGATACGCCCGACGTCGGAACAAGCTTACCGCAGCCTTCCCGCAGTGCAGACAGGTGAGCAGGGTGCAGCATTTTTTCTAAATTGACCGTTTCGCCCGTATTCAAAAAATCCTGCAATGCTTCCGCAACGCGAGCTGAATCTTCTTCACCGCACTCTCCGCTCACGGAAGCCGGGATGTTCGGCTGTTCGCAGCTTTCATCAGAATGCGAGGAATTTGCCGCATATAACACGGACAGCAGTTCATCAACCGGAAGCAGCTCCGATGACGGGAACGGCATTATCGCCGCCGCAGTTCCCGCAAGCACAATAAAAACCATGCACAAAAGCATGAATGCCGGAATCGGAAGCATCACTCTCCTGCTCCGATGTATTCTGCCGCATTTCATGCCCTGTTCTTTTTCATTCATCGTCATGAGAATTCCTCCATGCTTTCCTTCTGTCGGGTTTATTCTTCCCGCAGAGCATATCGGTATTCTTCCCAATGCATATATTCATCGGGTATTCAAAAAAAGCCCTGCACGCAAGCGTGCAAAGCTTTTTTGAGCAGTTATTCAAAATCAAATATCAGTCTACGATTCCATCGTTGAAGCTTTCCGTATCACCGTAGGACGTGTAATTCGTTCTTCCGCGATGTTTGGGCTTTGAGTACGTTTTCGGCACTTTTTTCACGCAGTGAATCAATGAAAACTCGCGTTTTGCAATATCCGTTATTCCGCGATTCAGGCAGCTTACGCCGTTCAAATAACGAAGCAGGCGAATTCCGAAGATTCTGAAAACGAGTGCAGCCGCAAGCGCAATGTACGGGTGCGCAGTAAGCTTAACAGAGGCGGAGATTTGCAGCTCATTCTGCGCGCCGAACGCTGCAACGGCAGCGCCGAGTTTTGCATTGCCGATAAGCACCGCAATTATCAACACCAGCAATCCGACAATGTACATCGTGCTGCCGACACGCGCAAAATAGTAGCGCAGTTTTCCCCTTGAAAACAAACCGATAATCCCGAACAGCAGGAAATGAATTCCGCAGAGCATAAAATAGCTCTCAGCTGCAAGCAAAATACCCTCCGCTGCCGTGATCAAATCCGCATATTGATTCATATCCGTGCCGAAAGTTCCGGCAAGTCTTGACACCATGCCGCAATAATATGAGAACTGCGGTTTAAGCTGAAGAATTGTCAGCCTGTCGTCAACAACATTTGCCGAAACATATTTCACATTCAGATGAAACCACGGCATCGCAAGGCTCAAAATCAACAGCAATGCAAACACAGCGCAAAGCGGTTTGCTGAAATTGAATTTGCAGCGTTTTTTTCCGGAAACCTGAGCCGCTTCACCGCTGAAGCTGTCATCAACAACGGTTCCCGTGCTGTGTGAATCCCTCACGAGTTTTCTTCCGCAAAGCGGGCAGTACTCGCCGGACTCAACCTCAATTTTGCAATCAGGACAATACATTTTTTCCTCCAATCCTTATTTACCCGAGTTTTTTCAGGCTTCAGTATGTAATTTTTATGTCATTCGCACTGAAAACAATGTTTATTGTGCCAAGCTCGTCCGTACGGTAAATCTCAGCATTAACCTGCTTCAGTTTTTGAATTGTATCGTAGTCGGGATGTCCGTAGCTGTTGCCTTTTCCGACGGAAATTATTGCGTATTCCGGGCTGACAGCCTCCAAAAAACCGAGAGAGGAGCTTGTCGTTGAACCGTGATGCGGCACTTTCAAAACATCGGCATCGAACAAATATTTCTCATTGTTCAGCATTGCAGCCTGTTCGGAACGCACGGTTGCATCTCCGGTGAAAATCATCGAGTGATTTGCGTATTCAACGCGCATGATAAGGCTCCATTCATTCCAATCCGTCTTTGAATACTCATCAAATTCCGGTACGGGCGAAAGAACAGTCACCTTGCAGTCGCTGTCCCAATCAATAACATCTCCCGCCCATACATAACTGCATGGAATGTCTTTTTCTTCAAGCACGGCGTTGATTCGTTTTTGAATCCTCGTTTCAAGTCCCGCTTCGGACATTACATATTTTCCGACATCAAAGGCATCGAGCAGATACGGCATTGAACCGACATGATCCGAATGGGTGTGCGAGCCGATAACAACATCAAGCTGCCGAACACCCTTTTCGCGGATAAACTGCTCAATCTGCTTTGAGTTTGAGGATTCGCCGGAATCAATCAGCATCGTTTTGCCGTTCGGCGAAATAATGAAGAATGAATCGCCCTGACCGACGTCAAGTGCGAATATCTGCATTTCGCCGTCAAAATTTCCTATGGAATTACCCATTCCGGCATATAAACCGTATGCGGCAGCAAGCACGGCAATGATAATGCCGATGATGCGCACACCGATGGGCAATGACCCTTTTTTATTTCTTTGTTTTTCCATGCTATCAATTATACAGTAATTTGAGCAGAAATTACAATATATTTATTGATTTTGACAAAGAATTAACGGTTATGCATGTCTGCTTCCGTGAGCTTGACGTTCTGTGCGTTGGCTTTAAATGCGAATTTGTATCTGCGGCTGTATTTTGCCCAAAAAGTTTCAGTAAAAACACGGGATTTAATCCCCTTCCGCATCCAGATACGGCTTTATGCCGTCGAGCACCGGCAAAGTGATTGTGAATGCCGCGCCTGTCTGCATATTCACGACTCTGATGCTGCCGTGGTGCGCTCTGACAATATCATTTGCCATTGACAAGCCGATTCCGTAGCCTGCTTTTGCGGCGGCTCCGCGATGAAATCGTTCAAACATGAGCGGAAGTTCATCCTCCGGAATGCCCGCACCGTGATCCTCAATGCGAACTTCAATGTTCTGTATGCAGTCTTTGATTATGACGTTAACGGCAGTTCCGCGGGCGGTATGCTCAACGGCGTTTTTGATTATGTTGCTTATCGCCTGCGGCAGCCAAAAAGCATCCGCGGAAATGCAAATTGAATTCTTTGGTTCAAAAAGCAGTTCAACGCTGCGGGCTTCGGCAAGAGGGCTCAGTTCATCGCAGCATTCCTTTATTGCTTCAGAAAGATCGATTTTTTCCGGAACCATCGTTATTTTGCCTGATGCAAGCTGGCTTGATTTCAATACCCTGTCCACCTCGTCCGTGAGGCGGTTCATGCAAAGCTGACTCTTCTTCAAAGCTTCCACCTCATCCGGAAGCTTCAATTTCATTTGCAGAATATCCAGTCGAATCTGCAATGCGGTCGCAGCGTTTTTGATTTGGTGCGCAATGTTTTCAACAAAATGCGTCATTTCTTCTTCACGATGCGCGGAAGCGGCACGCATGAGTGAAAACTGTGCCGTAAGCTCGGAAAATGCGTTTTGAAGATTCGCAACGGCGCCTTCGTTCAATGTTTCTTCAATGCCGTCCTCCGGATACAGCAAAAAATGCTCAACCGACTTTGAAAGCCTGTCGAGCTCACGTCTTTGCCTGCAAATATGAAATAATTCACCGCCGAGCGCCGCTGCAAGCAGGACGACAAGCCAAATCAGCCATTGCATTGCGTTTTCTCCGTTCGTTATCTTCCGTAAAAACTCTCATTGCTCCGTAACGGGCAATGTCCAGCGATAACCTATGCCGCGCACGGTTTCAATGTAGGGCTTACCGTTAACCTTTCCGAGTTTGTCGCGCAGCCGACTGATATTCACGCTTAAGGTGTTTGCATCCACAAATGCCGAATCCTTATCCCAAACCAGATACAGAAGCTCCTCACGGGACACGGTCTGTTTCGAATGCGTTATCAATGCCGCAGCAAGCTTTGTTTCGGTTGCGGTCAGCTCAAGCACGTTCCCTTTTCGCCTGATGCGGCAGCTTGCGCTGTCGTAGCTGAGTTCTCCCGTTCTCAGGACTCCGCTGCTCTTTTTTGATGTGCGGCGCAGCAGAGCTTCAATGCGGACAAGAAGTTCATGCATCCTGAACGGCTTTGCAACATAATCATCCCCGCCGGCACGGAAGCCGCGCACAAGCTCGATTTCACTGCTGCATGCAGTTAAAAAAAGTATCGGCACATTTGAAAACTCTCTTATCCTGCGGCAAAGCTCGTAACCGTCATCCTGCCCTAAACGTACGTCCAGAATAACAAGATCCGCACCGCCGTCACGCATTGTCTGCATTGCGGCAGAGGCGCAGTCCGCGCATGAAACGGTATAGCCGTCGCTTTCAAGAATTTCCCGCAGCCCATCGGCAACGTTTTTATCGTCTTCAGTGACAAGTATATGTTTGTTCACGGCACTGCACCTCCTGCCTGTTTTCAGTCATTTAACAACATCCGCATTCCCGTTCGGGGTTCATTGTTTATTATAGCTGATTTGAGACAATCTTTCCATCCTCAATTTTAATTATTCTGTCCGCTTTTTTTGCGATCTCAAGATCATGGGTAACGATTATCAGGGTCTGTCCGAAACGCGCCGCACAGCTGCTCAGCAGGTTAAGCGTGTCCTCCCCCGCTTTTTTGTCCAAATTGCCCGTCGGCTCATCCGCAAAAATGATATGCGGCTTTGCAAGAATCGAGCGCGCTATTGCAACACGCTGCTGCTCACCGCCGGAAAGCTCATAAGGGTACTTTTTCAGCTTTTCTTCGATTCCGAGCATCTTTGTAACCTCTGCAAGAAATGTTTCGTCCGGCTTCCTGCCGTCCAGCCTCAGCGGCATACAAATGTTGTTCAGCACGGAGTACTCATCCAGCAGATTGAACTGCTGAAACACAAAGCCCATGCTGCGTCTGCGAAAGATTGCCATTTTTTCGTCAGAGAACGAGAACATATCCACGCCGTCGATAAGCACTTTTCCGGATGTCGGCCTGTCCAGTCCGCTCAGAACATGAAGCAGGGTGGATTTTCCCGATCCGCTTCTTCCGATTATCGCATAGAAAAGTCCCTTTTCAATCGAAAGATCGACTCCGTTCAATGCGTTCACCGCTCCGGATGATGTTTTGTACTCTTTGTACAGTTTTTCTGCCTGCAAAATAATTGACATAATTTTTCTCCTTATATTTCACAATAAATTTTCGTCCAAGATTCATCTTTCGTTCAAAACGGCCGTTCAGCGTCCGCGAAGCATTGCCGCAAGATCGTTTCGCGTCAGTCGATGCTTTGCTGCACGGGAGAGCAGGATGAGTACCGCTGCGCAGCTAACCGTAATGAGCACAACCGTCAGCGCGTTCGCTCCCCCCTGTGCAAGTCCCGAAAGACCGGATTTCACAAAATCAAGCACATTCATGTCTGCATTCACTCCCTGCCGATGGTTATAACGCGAAATTGCAGAAGCAAACATATATGCCGCATACACGAGCCAGCCGCACAATACTGCTGCTGCGCCGCGCAGCGCGGCACGGCAATTCAGCTGCCACCGAAGCTGACGTTTGGACATTCCGAGCGCACGCAGAATGCCGAATTCGCGCTCTTCCCCCTCCGCTTCAAGCGTCAGAATGTTCCCGATAAGCAGCAGCATGACCAGTGCGATGCAGCCGCATCCCGAGTAAATCAATATGAGCTTTTGCAGATCCTCCTGTATGTACGCTGCATACTGTTCACGGTTGTTGTTCATTGAAATGCTTTGTTTGGCAGTTATTTCAGCAAGCACACTGTCCGTTGAAACATAGCCGGCATTAAGGTCGGTATATACATTCGCAGTGTTATAGCCGTATTCGGCTTCAACAGCGTTTTTGTCACCGGTAACAAAGCTCCCGCAAAGGCTGCCCTGCTCGCATTCCGTCAGGATGTTTTTCAGGAATTCGTCCGAACAGAATACTGTGTACGGCTGATAAGCACCTGTGAGAATCAGATTGGTTTTTTCGTGATCGAATTCTGCCACGGCAGCGATGCTTACGTTTTTTGTGAGCAGCTTGCTGTAAGCGCCTAACCTGCATGCATCTTCCTCCCGAATGAGTTTTGAACCGTAGCAGCCGACTGAAATTTCATCACCGGCCGATAAATCGGCTGCGCCGAAGTGTTCACGATTAAAAAACACTCCGCCGTCCGTTCCGACAGGAAAGGACATTATGACGCCTTCTCCGTTTGAAAACGCCCGCCATGCCGCCGCATCAACAGCGGAAGGGTCAATCAATGTGCCGAGGCTTTCTTCCGATAAGGCATACAGGCACACGGCTGCACCGTCCTCAAACTGAGGGTCATATTCACGCAAAGCGGTGAAAAGGCTGCTGTTTTTGTCGCCGTCGAACGTCAGCTCCACCGTCATCGAATTTAATGCAGCTACCTTTGTGACGCCGGGTATGCTCTGATAGGTTTTCAGCATATCCGCAGTAATAAGCTGTGCATTTCGACCGTCCCTGATAAATGCAACCTCCGAAGATTCCGCATTCAGAACATATGCAGGTTGATTTTGCCATTTATGCATATCGGCTCTCGGATAAAGTGATTCCAGAATGCCGAATATAACCGCACCGCAGAATACAGCGGCAAGCAGCACGACCGCAGTGCGGCGGAAAACTTCAAACGCATGCGCACGTCGGCGGGCTGTATGCATCCTGCCCGTCAGCGGCTCTGAAAGTGCGATGCGGAAAACAGTCATTCGCGCCGCAAATATCCCTGCAATCCAGCACAGTGCCGTGACTGCAAGCTGCGACAGCGGAACGTCCACCTGCACCGGTGCGGATTTTGCATACACAAACAGCTTCAGAATCAGCTTTGTTATAATGGTTCCGAGCAGTGTTCCCGCTCCAAGCGCAGGCAGGCACAGAATAAGCGTTTCAAACGTCAGCAGCAGTCTCAGCTGCCGTTTTGTTATGCCTATACTTCGAAAAAGAGCGATCCCTCTGACCTGCTTGCGGAGCTGAACAGCGTATATGCAGACCACTGCAATAACGGTCACGGCAAGAATCAGGCAGATATAAAACGAATGATAATTCGCTTCACCTTTATCCGAAAATGCGGCGGTGTTTATGCAAACAGCTTTGTCCGCATTTGTTCCGCAACGTGTTTTTTGCATGTATGCATTGATACTCTCCGCTGCCTGTCCGCGTTCCGCTTCATCAACTTCAAAAAAGAATTGACGGTTTGCTGCCGCAACCGAAACATGCGTCACCCCCTCTTCGGACTGCTCATTCATCTGCGCAGCTGTTTCAATTGCCTTGGTCCGCAAATTTTCTCCCGCCGTATTTGTGACAAGCGCACCGCAAATAGGCTTTGAAAGCTTGTTCTCGCTCAATTGCCAAAGGCTCGAGTATTCGCGCAAAACGCCGCACAGCGTGAAGGTGCATTCAACCGGGATTTTTATCCCTTCAACGGATTCTTCGGATTCGGCATCAAAAAGAACTGTGAAGGAAATCTCCTGTCCGATCGTATAATTCTTTCCGAGTTTCGAAAGAGCGGAAGCTTCCAACGCTATTTCACCATCATGCTGCGGGAACTCTCCGTCCTGCAATTCGATTCGTCCGATTTTAAGCAAATTCCCGTCCGCCGAACCTACGGATGTGACCGCTGCGCCGCTTTTTGATACTGCCTGACCGTAGACCGTCGCCGCTCCGATCTCTCCGATGCCGTTCACCGTGCTCAAAAACTCCGCATCGCCCTCAATTCCGTACGGTATTGCGCCGTACCATGCGCCGTAGGTGTTCAGCCTGTATTCCGCATTCGTTTTTATAATGCTGCCCGTTATGCAAAGCGTAACAAGCACAGCGGCAAATGAAATTGTCAGAATGATAACCGTAAGCAGGCTGCTGCGCTTTTTCCCCTTCAGCCCATGCAGCGCAAGTTTGAAAAGCTCTTTTTTCATTTTGCTCATTCCTCTCCGTTTTTTCGATTTTGCTTGAGTTACCGACCGTGTAACGGCCGACTCCGCTCGGCAGCAGTGTCTGCTTAAACCAACCTTTGCCGGCTCTGTAATGCATTGCGATTTAACTCATGCTTTTTAAGCAGGCAGGTACAACATCCGATGTTATCCGCCTTTCAACAAACAAAAGTATAGCATGCCATGCTTACAACAGGCTTTCATCCGTGCTTACAGTTTTGTAAGTTTCGTGCCGCATATCCGAATTTAATCGGTATTCACTTATTATATCACAACTTCGCTGCAAAAAATTGCCGCACCGAACCGCCGTCCGACACGTTGCAAATGCGCGATAAAGCGGCTTCTCATAAGGCGAAATAAGTATATTCCTGTTTTTTCAATATATTTGCATTATTCAGGTTGACTAAACGATGAACATTGAGTATAATGTATCAGTAATTCGAGTCGGCCGCGGTCGGGTTGAATCATTCATTTCCCGCAAGAGAGAGGGGGGAAACTGATAATGGAAATCCGTGTTGGTGAAAATGAATCCTTGGAAAGCGCAATTAAACGTTGGAAGCGTAAATGTGCTCGTTCAGGTATCCTTGCTGACGCAAGAAAGCGTGAGCATTACGAAAAGCCCAGCGTAAAACGCAAAAAGAAGGCTGAAGCTGCAAGGAAACGCAAGTATTAATTGCATCCTGCTTTACCGTTTTTTCAAAATGAATCAGCTTTGCTGTCGTTCATTTTAAAAAGCGAATATGTTTAATCGAAGTGCAGAAGAGCGATTTCGCCCATCTGCACTTCTTTCGTTTTTGTCTGTTTTTTTCGGCCGACCGCCGTTCTTTCATGTTAACATGGGTTCACTAACACGGATTCGGCCGTCAGTTTTTAATCATCCTGCCGATTTCGGTGGACTCTATATACCTTTCTTTAATCGCCTTCAATTCCGTCATATGCGGCTGCGTCATATGGATTTTTTGCAGTTCCGCATTTTCCCATGTTTCGGCAAGCAGCAGGGTGTCGGGGTTTTGAACAGAGGCAAAATACTCGTACCGCCGACAGCCCTTTTCATCAAGTATCAGCTGAAGGATCCCGCTCGATTTCACAGCGTTCAGAAACGCTTCCCGCATTCCGGGTTTTGCGGTGTAGATAACAAACAGATTCAGTTCATCGTTTTCGTTCATATTCAGGTTAGTCCCCTTCAATTATTGTTTGTTCACGGTACAACAAAACCGCAGCAGCCGTGCCGATTCCGAAACGGAAATCACAAAGCTGCTGCGGCAATTTCAGGTTCTGTCGCAATTCGAAGCTCTCCCTCGACTGCGAAGAAAAAACTCATTATTCGTCAGCCCTGTGCTGAGCAAAGAGCCTGCATGTTCGGCAATTCCGTGTTACGCAGTTACGCAAAGAACTTGCCGATTCGGCAATTCTGTGTTATGCAAAGAACTTGCCGATGATATCAACGATCTCAGCACCGATGCGCTTCTGAGCTTCGGTGGTGGAAGCACCGATATGGGGGGTGCAGCTGACATGGGGATGGCTGTAAAGAGCCTCGTTCTTGCTGGGTTCTTCTGCCCAAACATCAAGACCTGCTGCATAAACCTTACCGCTGTTGAGTGCATCAAGCAGAGCTGCTTCGTCAACATTGGTGCCGCGGCTGGTATTAATGATAACAACGCCGTCCTTCATCTTTGCGATATTTGCAGCATTGATGATTGCGCCGCCGTCAACTGCGGGAGCATGAACGCTGATGAAATCGGATTTTGCAAGCAGCTCGTCCATTTCAACATAGTTGATGCCGGTCTGCTCTTCGATGCCGGGAATATGGAAAATATCGAATGCGATAACATTCATGCCCATGCCCTTAGCCATCCTGCCGAGAGCCTGTCCGATTCTGCCGAAACCGATGATGCCGAGGGTTTTGCCGTGAATCTCAATGCCCTTGTATGCCTTCTTTTCCCATTTGCCTTCGCGCATGGTGTGACCCGCAACGCTGATGAAGCGAGCGCAGGAGAGCATATGAGCCATTGCAAGCTCTGCAACAGCATCACTGGAAGCACGGGGAGTGTTCATGACCTTGATGCCCTTTTCTTCGGCATATTTGTGGTCGATATTGTCGATGCCGACGCCGCCGCGGATGATGAGCTTCAGTTTGCCGGTTTCGCATGCCGCATCAATGATGGGAACGCGAACTTTGGTTGCGGAACGAACAACGAGAACATCAAAGTTCTTTACCTGTTCTGCAAGCTCTGCCGGCTCATAGAACTGTTCAACGACTTCATGACCCTGTGCGCGCAGTGCGGCAACAGCATTCTTTTCCATACCGTCTGATGCAAGAATACGCATAGTATAATCTCCTTAATAATGTATAATTTATCAATTGGGTGAAAACTGTCGCGGGCAGGATGCGAAACGCTGCCCGCAGCAGTCGGCTGCATTTTTAGTGACAGCAAACGGGCTCAGGCTCAGCCCTTGTAATTTTCCTGCTCGTATTTGCGGAGGAAATCAACAAGAGCAACAACGCCTTCCTTGGGCATTGCGTTGTAGATGGAAGCACGCAGACCGCCGACGCTCTTGTGGCCCTTCAGGTTGTCAAAGCCGGCTGCCTTGGTGGCGGCCACTACTTCGGCGTCAAGCTCTGCGCTCTCGGTCACGAAGGGTATGTTCATCAGGGAGCGGAACTCCTTGTCAACGGTGCCGTTGAACATTTTGGACTGGTCGAGGAAGTCGTACATGACCTTCGCCTTGTCGATATTGCGCTGGTTCATGACCTCAAGGCCGCCTATCCTCTTAAGATACTTAAAGACCTGGCCGCATACGTAGATGCTCCAGCAGTTGGGGGTATTGTACATGGAGCCGTTGTTGGCATGGGTGGAATATGCACAGTAGGTGGGTACCCATACGGGCAGCTCGGAGGCATCGCGGATAAGATCCTCGCGCACGATACAGATTACCATGCCGGCGGGGCCGATGTTCTTCTGCACGCCGCCGTAGATCATGCCGTAATCGCTTACGTTGCAGGGACGGGAGAGGAACATGGAGGACTGGTCGGATACCAGAATATGCCCCTTGGTATTGGGCAGCTTAGGCCAGGTCACGCCGTGGATGGTCTCATTCTCGCAGATGTAGACGTAATCCGCATCTTCGGGGATATCCAGATCGGAGCAATCGGGGATATAGCTGTAGTTCTTATCCTTGGAGGAGGCGGCTACGATGACCTCGCCCACCTTCTTGGCTTCGGCAATGGCCTTTTTGGACCAGGCGCCGGTCTCGATATGCACGGCCTTGCCGTTCTTCATGAGATTCATGGGGATCATGGAGAACTGCAGCGTGGCACCGCCCTGAATGAACAGAACCTTGTAGTTATCGGGGATCTGCATCAGCTCCCGCAGGTCGGCCTCGGCTTCGTCCACGATCTTCTGGAACACCTTGGACCGATGGGACATTTCCATGACGCTCATGCCGCTGCCCTGATAGTTCAATACCTCTGCGGCTACCTCTTCCAGAACCTCCACAGGCATCATGGCAGGGCCCGCAGAGAAGTTGTATACACGACCGTATTTCATTTTTGACCTCCTGAAATGAAACTTTTAATTCATTATACCGCTGTTTTCAAGCGCTTGCAAGCTTGGCGCGCAAAGTATAGGATTTCCCGCAGCCTTCATGGCATTGGCGGCATCCTTCAGGCCGCTGCCGGTGTTCATAACGGCTACGGTCTCTCCGGCCTTGATAAGGTTCTTTTCCCGGGCGGCCTTTACCCCCGCCGTAGCGGTGACCCCTGCCGGTTCTCCAAAGACTCCCTCCGTACGGCCCAGCAGCCGCATGGCGGAAAGGATATCCTCGTCGCTGACGGCGATCCAGGCCCCGTTGGAAGCGTATACGGCCCGCTGGGCCTTCTTCGGGTTCCGGGGCACTCCTACGGAAATGGAATCCGCCAGAGTATTCTCTGCCGTGGGCACCAGCCGGGGCTCCGGGACCCTGTCCGCATCCACAAAGGGGCAGCAGCCCGTGGACTGCACCCCCAGGATCCGGGGGATCCGGTCGATAAGCCCCAGCTTATACAGATCCTTAAAGCCTGTATACACCCCTCCGATGGTGCAGCCGTCCCCTACGGAACAGGCCACCCAGTCCGGCACGTTAAAGCCAAGCTGCTCGGCTATCT
>OIEI01000336.1_pt1 | contig 18928 bp, 13 predicted proteins | sample 1581781 | NCBI WGS metagenome assembly OIEI01 (sample SAMN01760935, study PRJEB22395) | human gut metagenome | reverse complement strand
ATTATCAGGTAAAGCAGTAATGCCAGATAAGGCAGAAATACCTGGGCTCCGATAGTAGATTGACAAAAGCCCATTACGGCCAAGAAGAGATAAGCGCCTCCCAAAGCGGTAATTGTTTTATTGATTTGTACTTCACCGTTTTGGTTTATCAGGTGGGCAAATTCGTGTACGCTCAGTGCACCGATAATGGTGAACAGGATACCGAATGAAAGGGGGCTGTATAGGATACAGCCCACCAATACTACTACGAATAACACACCTGTGATGGCGCGTTGTAAGAAATTGCTTTTCACGGTAATTCCGTTTTTTAGTTCTTTATTCTTTTGCGGGTCGTTCTACAGAAACTTTGGTACCTTCTGCTGAAACCTTTGTTTTGCCGGTTTCTGTTCCGCCTTCAACATTGTTTTCTTCTTCCGCTTTTACTTCTTTTTCGCTCTCCACAGCTTCTTTGGCAGCTGCGTCTTCAGCTTTCTTAAGTTCTTCCGAAATCTTGTTTGCACTGATTTCTTCCGAACGGGAAGCCCATGGACGTTTCCCAAAGATGTGTTCAACGTCTTCGGCAAAGATTACTTCTTTGTCAATCAGCAGTTGTGCCAGCCGGTTGTGCCCTTCTTGGTTTTCGGACAATATTTTCTTGGCACGTTCGTACTGTTCATTAACCATCTGCTTCACTTCTTCGTCAATCAATTCCGCAGTCTTTTCGCTATACGGGCGGTTGAAGGAATATTCCTCATTATTATAATAGCAGAGGTTGGGTAGTTTTTCGCTCATACCCAGATAGGCAATCATACCGTACGCCTGCTTTGTCACGCGTTCCAAGTCATTCATGGCTCCGGTGGATATTCTACCTAAGAATAGGTCTTCGGCGGCACGTCCTCCCAAGGTGGCACACATCTCATCGAGCATCTGTTCCTTAGTGGTGATTTGCCGTTCTTCCGGCAGATACCAAGCCGCGCCCAAAGCGCGTCCACGGGGTACAATGGTTACTTTAATCAGCGGATTGGCGTATTCCAGTAACCAGGAGATGCTGGCATGGCCGGCTTCGTGTATGGCAATGGAACGGCGTTCGGCCTCGGTAGTGATTTTGGTTTTCTTTTCCAACCCACCCACAATACGGTCTACGGCGTCCAGAAAGTCTTGCTTTCCGACAAACTTTTTGCCGTGGCGGGCAGCTATCAAAGCTGCTTCGTTACATACATTGGCAATGTCTGCCCCCGAGAATCCGGGAGTCTGGCGTGCCAGAAGGTCTACATCCACACTATTGTCTATCTTGATGGGGCGCAGGTGTACACCGAATACTTCCTTACGCTCATTAAGGTCGGGTAGGTCTACATGTATCTGGCGGTCAAAACGTCCGGCGCGCAGCAATGCCTTATCCAAAACGTCCACACGGTTGGTGGCGGCTAAGATGATAACACCACTGTTGGAGCCGAAACCGTCCATCTCGGTCAGTAACTGGTTCAATGTGTTCTCGCGCTCGTCGTTGCCACCCATAGCGGCTGCTTTGGCACGGGCACGCCCTACAGCGTCAATCTCGTCGATGAACACGATACAAGGCGCTTTTTCCTTTGCTTGGCGGAACAAATCGCGGACACGGGAAGCTCCCACGCCGACAAACATTTCCACAAAGTCGGAACCTGCCAAAGAGAAGAAAGGTACGTTGGCTTCTCCGGCCACGGCCTTTGCAAGCAGGGTCTTTCCGGTTCCCGGAGGGCCTACCAGCAAGGCGCCCTTGGGTATCTTACCTCCCAAATCGGTATATTTCTGGGGCTCTTTCAAGAACTCGACAATTTCTTCTACCTCTTGCTTGGCTTCAGCAAGTCCTGCCACATCCTTGAATGTAATCTTGATGGGGGAACCTTTTTCAAACAATTGGGCCTTGGACTTTCCTACGCTGAAGATGCCTCCACCTCCGCCCATGCCTCCACCACCGCTCATGCGGCGGGACATGAAAATCCAGAAACCGATAAGGAATGCAAAGGGGAGAATCTGCCACAAAATGGCACCGAAGTAGTTCCGCTTTTTTTCGTAGTTAATGGAGCCGTCAAAGTGGGCGTCGTCTCTTTCCTTTTGCAGGAAATTACCTAGGCTCTCGCGTGAGGGGGCCTCGGTCGTAATAAGCGGATTCTTGCCTACGCGGCTGGAGTCCTGACGAAATACGTTTCCTACGTGCTGGGGTTTGACGTATGCTTCGACGGAATTGTCGTCGTAGCCGATGACTTTGCTTATATAACCGTCTCGTACATATTGCTGGAATTCATCATAAGAGATGTTTTTAGTTGCCGTACCACTTTCATTGGTCAGGTACAACCCCAGCAACATCATCGCTATAATCATATACAGCCAGTTCAGGTTGAACTTGGGCATATTCACTTTATTGGGTTTCTTGTTGGTATTATTGTCCATACGTTTTGATTAATCGAGGTCAGGAATTTGAGTTAATTTGGCGTCTGCCCATAGGTGCTCCAGATTGTAGAATTCCCTTGTTTCAGGCAGGAAGACATGCACCAATATGTCCGAGTAGTCCATAGCTACCCATTCGGCATTGCGCAGCCCGTCTACGGCAAAGGGCTTGGTATCGGCACCCTTGCGTGTGAAGTCCCTGATGGATTCTACAATGGCTGTCACTTGGCTGGGAGAGTTTCCTTGGCAGATGACGAAATAATTGCATATTGTATCGTCGATTTTTGTCAGATCTGCGATGACGATTTTTTTTCCTTTTAATATTTTTTTTAATAAATCAATATAATTTTTATTATTAAAAATTTTATAAATATTAGCACTCTTTTTTAAAATGTATTTATTTATTAAAAAACTGAATGAATAAATAGAAACCTTATTTTGTATTGCAATTATTTTTTTATTATTACTATATTTTTCTATTTTCTTATTATTTTTTGCTAATTTTCTTACTTCTTTTATTTTTAATAAATTATTATTTCCAACAATTATTCTTTTATCACTATTTTTTAATATCTCTTCTTTTACAAACTCATCACTATCTTTTCCTATTAAAGTAAATTTAGGCAAATCTAATCTTATTGATCTTGCACTTGGTCCTTTTCCTATTATTATATCAAGTGTATAATCCTCTAACGCAGGATACAAAATTTCTTCTACACTTTTGTTTAATCTGTGTATTTCATCTATAAATAAAACATCAAATTCAGATAAGTTAGTAAGTAAAGCTGCTAAATCCCCCGGTTTTTCTATTGCAGGACCTGATGTTATTTTTATATTTGATTTCATTTCATTTGATATAATATTAGCAAGTGTGGTTTTACCCAAACCAGGAGGTCCATATAGTAAAACATGGTCTAAAGGCTCCCCTCTTTTTTGGGCAGCCTCTATATATATTTTCATATTTTCCTTTACCTTATCTTGTCCTATATATTCATCTAAAAGTTTTGGTCTTAAAGAATTTTCTAATCTTTCTTCGTTGCTACTTTCAAGTTCTGGATTAATTAACCTTTCTTCTTCCATTACTTTCTTAGTCTCCTTCTAACTAATTATTAAAAAATTGTATCCTATAAATAATCCGCTTTCTATTACTCCTGTAATTTCTTTTATATCTTTTTCTAAAGTTTCGTATATTTCTTCAAATTTAGTATCTAATATAAAATTGTTATTTTCTGTAATTAATGGACCATCTTTTTTTACTGCTGTTCTTAACTTTATTTCTGTTGCTCCTAAATCCAGTAACTCTTCTTTTACGCTGTTAATAGCTTCTGGATAACATTCAATTGGAATATATGCTTCTTCTCCTAGGTTTCTTACAAATTTTGTTTTATCTGCCAATATATATGTTACTGGAGAATTTGCAATATTTAATTTTTCCCTAAACATTGCAGCTCCTCTACCTTTTATTAGCCAATTTGTATCATTTACTTCATCTGCACCGTCAAAACACCAGTCAGGTTTGTTTTCCATTATTGTAGTAGTTGGTATTTCTAATTCTGAACATAGCATTTTAATCTCGTGTGATGTTGGAATAGCCAAAATATCTATGTTTTCTTTTTTTATTCTCTTAGAAATTTCTTTTACCGCTAAATAAGAAGTAGACCCTGAACCAAACCCTATAGTTTCCCCATTTTTAACTTTTTGCGCTATCTGTATTGCTATTTTTTCTTTTTCTTCTCTATTAGTTATATTTTCAAAATTAATATTCTCTAATACTTCTTTAGACCATTTCATACATTTTCCTCCAAAAACTTATTTTTAGTAATTTCTTCGAAGTGCGGGCGATTAAAATCGCCCCTACATTTTTCATAGATTACTTTACACTATCAACTTATTAAACTACTTTTATAAATTTATTTTTTCCAAATTGAAGTACTATTGGTTCTTCTAAAACAATGTTTTCCCCTAAATTATCAACTATATTGCTATTAATTTTAACACCTTTTCCCTGTATCATTCTCTTAGCTTCACTTTTAGATGGAGCAAATCCTGTTTTTACAAGTAAGTCACATATATTAATTTCTCTAGTTTCATTACTTATATTAATTTCTTTAATATTATCTGGTATTTTTCCTTTAGCAACTTGTTTATATCTTTCTTCTGCTTCTTTTATTCTATTCTCCCCATGATACATTTTTATAATCTCTTCTGCATATTTTCTATGTGCTAGTACTATGTCGTCTGTAATCCACTGTTTAGCATCTTCCAATTCTACATCTGTTGTTAGTTTAAAGTATTCTAATAGGCAATCATCTGGAATTTTCATTGCTTTTTCATACATAATTTCTGGTGACTCATCTATTCCAATGTAATTATCTAAAGATTTGCTCATTTTTTCTTTTCCATCTAGCCCAACTAACAAAGGAAATGTTAAAACTACTTGTCTTTCTTGTCCATAATCTTTTTGTAATTCTCTTCCCACTAGTAAGTTAAATGTTTGGTCTGTACCGCCAATTTCTATATCTGCTTTTAACGCTACAGAGTCATATCCTTGCATTAGTGGATACATTAGTTCATGCATTGACAATGGTAATTTATTTTCATATCTATTTTTAAAGTCATCTCTTTCCAAAATTCTTGCCACTGTATATTTACTTGTTAAGTTTATAATATCTCTAAAATTCATTTTTTCTAGCCATTCAGAGTTATATGTAATTTTAGTTTTTGCTGGATCAAGTATCTTTGTTACTTGTCTAAAATATGTTTCCCCAGACTTTCTAGTCTCTTCAAATGTTAGAGCAGGTCTTGTTTTATTCTTCCCAGATGGGTCACCTATCATAGCTGTAAAATCTCCTATTACGAATACTACATCATGTCCCATATCTTGAAAATGCTTTAAGACACGCAAAACAACTGTATGTCCCAAATGTAGATCTGGTCTACTTGGATCTGCTCCTAATTTAATTATTAATTTTTTCCCACTTTTTATTTTTTCATCTAATTCTTCTTCTGAAAATATTTGAACCGCTTTTCTTTTTATTAATTCTAACTCTTTCATTCATAATCCCCCTCTATTAGTTATTTTTAATATTTATAATTTTTTCCCACTCTAACTCTTCTTTTCCAAAATGACCATAATTAGTAGTTTTTGAATATATAGGTTCCCTTAAGTTCAAATAATTAATTATTCCATTTGGAGTAAGGTCAAATTTTTCTTTTATAATTTTTATTATTTCTTCATCTGATATTTTTCCTGTTTCAAATGTGTTTATATATATTGACAATGGTTCTTTTACTCCTATTGCATATGAAATTTGGATTTCACATTTATCAGCTAATTTATTTGCCACAATATTTTTTGCAATATGTCGTAACATATATGTTGCTGATCTGTCTACTTTTGTTGGATCCTTTCCGGAAAAAGCCCCTCCTCCATGTCTACTATAGCCTCCATATGTGTCAACTATTATCTTTCTTCCAGTTAACCCGCTATCTCCTAAAGGTCCTCCTATTACAAATCTTCCTGTTGGATTTATATATATTTTTGTGTTTTCATCTATCATATTAGAATCTATAACAGCATCAATCACTTCTTTTTTTACATCTTCTCTTAGTTTTTCGATATTTATTTCTGCCAAATGTTGTGTTGATATTAATACTGTTTCTATTCTTTTAGGTTTACCTTCTACATATTCAACTGTTACTTGTGTTTTTCCATCTGGTCTTATATATGGGATAATTTTTTCTTTTCTTACAATAGCCAATCGATTTGCAAGTTTATGTGCTAAGTTTATAGCATATGGCATATAGTTGTCTGTTTCATTACATGCATATCCAAACATTATGCCTTGATCTCCTGCTCCGCCTACGTCTACCCCTAATGCTATGTCTGGGCTTTGCTTTGTAATATTTATATTTATTTCGCAATTTTTATAATTCATTCCTGTATATTCATCATCATATCCTATTTCTTTTACTTTTTCTCTTACTATTTTTTCAATTTCTATTTGCGCATTTGAAGTAACTTGTCCCACAACTTCTATAGTATTATTATATGCAAAGACTTCTATTGCTGTTCTTGAGAATTTGTCTTGTTTTAGGCATTCATCTAATATGCTATCTGCAATATAATCGCATAATTTGTCTGGATGTCCTTCTGTTACACTTTCTGATGTAAAATAATATTTATTCACTTTTATATCCTTCCTTTCAAATTTATAAACCATTATATCATACATAATTAATCTAATCCATAATATTGTCTTTTGTATTTCTTACTGTTCTTGCCATCTCGTCTACTAAGCTTTTTATTTCTTGTATACTTTCTTCATTTTGTTCTTTTTCCGTTACCACTCCAGTAATATTACAAGGAATTTTATCTATTATAAATGTATATCCTACAACATAAGCACTTGCCTTCACTGTTCTGCCACATATTAATTTTCCCTCATACCTATACATTTCTATTTCATTAATTTTTTCTGTTTTCTCTTGTTCAATCTCTAAATTATTAATATATGTAAAGTCTTTTACATTTTCTTTTATCTTTGAAAATACTATGTCCTGAGCTTTTGTTAATTCCGTTGCTTCCATGCTCTTTTCTGCAGTTATTGCAATGTATTTTTTATTTTTCACAAAATATATTTTAGAATATCCATTTTGTGTTTCTTCATATGTACTTGGAGCATTTATATATATGAGTTTTTGTGGTACTTTATATATTTTTGAAAGTTGACCTTCTTGATTTTTTTTAGTGCAGCCACAAAGGCACATAGCTAAACTTATTATTATCATTGTTAAATAAATTATTTTTTTCATTTTTTTATTATTCTCCTTTGCAAATATTTTAATATAATAACTGTACTTTTTCAACTGTTTTGTTTATTTTATGTATAAAAAACAAATATTCAGGTAAAATAATATTAATATAGGAGGTGTTTTTTATGTCAGAAAATCAAAATAACAATAAGAATAATAATAAAAACAAGAACAAAAATAGTAAAAATAATGAAAAGTCTAATAATAGCAATAATTGCAAATAGAAAAAAAAGTGTACTTTTAACTCTTGTATAAAGTACACTTTCAAAATTTTACTTTTCTTTTACACCGTATTCCTTTTATTTGGTAATTTGAGTGATACATTTCTTTGGTCTCTACTTCTTGAAATTTTCCAGTTTGCAAGTTTAATATATACTCAAATGCGACATTATTTTCGTCAACAAATGTCATGTTATATTCTACCAACCCTGGTTTAGTACCAAACTTACTTTTAGGTTGACTTGAATGGTTTTTTCCTTTTCTCATAGTTGCAGTAAATGACGGAATTTTTTCTTCCTGAATACATGTTTTTATAAATTTCTGATACATGCTATATAATTCATGTTCTCCCATTTTTTCAGGTTTTACGTATAAGTGAAATACTTCTAATATATATTCTAATTGTGCTTTTCCCTTTAGTCCTTTTTTTATTATAAAATCTTTCACTTGTTCAAAATAATCATCTGTATAACCTTTCTTTTCACTTATATACCCTATTCTTTTATCTATATCTCGCAATTTTTCAGAATCAATTTGAAGAAAATGAGATGTTTGGCACCCTGATTGTACGTTTTTTAGATCATTTGTTAAATCAGCTGTATGCCATGTAATACCATCTTCTTCATAAAATCTAAGATATCTATGTCCTCCGTCAGTTATGACCTTACTTTCAATTCCTATTATTTTTAATAGTTTTTCATATTGGTCTGTTAAAGAAGCACAAGTAATTATATTAGGATTCTTATAATCTTTATGGTCATACATTAATTCTTGTTCTTCATCTTCGTTCAAAAATTCATAAGAGACATCATAAAAGCTCTTTTTCCCCAATTCTATATACAGCCATCTGGCTTTTTCAGTATTTGTTGATACTGATTTTGGCATATTTGCTATAAAATCTTCCAGTCTTTCAATTTGCATGTATTGCTCACTCCTAAATTAAATATTTTCCTAAAAATTGTCCTGTATAGCTTTGCTCATTTCTTGCAATTTGTTCTGGTGTTCCAACTGCAACAATTTTTCCTCCTTTGTCTCCACCTTCTGGTCCCAAGTCAATTATATAGTCACTTGTCTTTATTAAATCCAAATTGTGTTCTATTACTATAATACTATTGCCTGTGTCTACAAGTCTTTGTAGTATTTCTACTAATTTGTGAACATCTGCAATATGCAATCCTGTTGTTGGCTCGTCTAGTATATATAGTGTCTTACCTGTTGGTTTTTTAGACAATTCTGTTGCTAACTTGACTCTTTGAGCCTCTCCTCCTGATAATGTAGTAGAAGGTTGTCCCAATTTTATATAACCTAATCCCACATCATGTAGTGTCTGTATTTTTTGTTTTATCCTTGGTATATTTTTAAAGAACTCTAGTGCCTCTTCTACTGTCATATCAAGTACATCTGCAATTGTTTTTCCTTTGTATTTAACCTCTAATGTTTCTTTATTATATCTTTTACCCTTACACACTTCACATGGCACATAAATATCTGGTAAAAAATGCATTTCTATTCTTAATATTCCATCCCCTGAACAAGCCTCACATCTTCCGCCTTCCACATTGAAGCTAAATCTTCCCTTTTCATAGCCTCTCATCTTTGCTTCATTTGTTCCTGCAAATATATCTCTTATATTGTCAAATACTCCTGTATAAGTTGCTGGATTGGAGCGTGGTGTTCTTCCTATTGGAGATTGGTCAATATTTATTATTTTATCTATATTCTCTATTCCAATTATTTCTTTATGTGCTCCTGGTTTTTCATTTGAACCATTTATTTGCTTTGCCAATGCCTTATATAAAATATCATTTACCAATGTACTTTTTCCAGACCCTGAAACACCTGTAACACATATAAATTGTCCTAGCGGAAATTTAACATTTATGTTTTTTAAATTATTTTGAGTAGCTCCTTTTACTTCTATTGCTCTTCCATTTGACTTTCTTCTTTTTTCCGGAATTGGTATTTGTTTTTTTCCGCTCAAATATTGCCCTGTTATAGATTCTGGTATCTGTTTTATTTGTTCTGCTGTTCCTTGCGCAATTACTTTTCCACCATGAACTCCTGGTCCTGGTCCAATATCTATTATTTGATCAGCCGCATACATTGTATCTTCATCATGTTCTACAACAATAACTGCATTTCCTAAATCTCTTAACTTTTTTAATGTTGCTATTAATTTTTCATTATCTCTTTGATGAAGTCCTATACTTGGCTCATCTAATATATATAATACACCAGTTAATCCAGAGCCTATTTGAGTTGCCAAACGTATTCTTTGTGCCTCTCCTCCTGATAGTGTTCCTGCGCTTCTTGATAATGTTAAATATTCCAATCCAACATCAATTAAAAATTGTAATCTTTTATTTAATTCCTTTAAAATCTGTTCTGATATCATCTTATCTTTGTTATTCAATTTCAATGAATTTAAATAATTTTTTATTTTATCGATTGACATTTCTGTTAGTTCATTTATATTTTTATCTCCTACTTTAACTGCTAAACTTTCTTTTCTTAGTCTTGCTCCATTACATGTTGGGCAATGACTATTACTCATATACAATTCATAAAAGTCCTTCATTCCCTGTGATTTTGTTTCTCTATATCTTCTATCCAAAGTTGGAATAACTCCTTCAAATGGAGAACTAAACTTTCTTGTACCTGCTGATGATGAATATTCAAAATCAATTTTTTCGTCGCCTGTTCCATATAATATCTTATTTAAAAAGTCTTTTGGTAGTTTTTTTATTGGTACATCTTTAATTTCAACTCCATAATGTTTCGCAATACTCTCAAAATACATCTTTGCCATTGTATCGCCTTTTTTCATACTACTTGCGCCAAATGCTTTTATACCATCATAAAGGGTTTTGCTTTTATCGGGAATTATAAGGTCTTCATCCATTTTCATTAAATATCCAATACCTGTACAAGTTGGACATGCACCAAATGGATTATTGAATGAAAACATCCTTGGCGATAATTCTTCAAAACTAATACCACAATCTGGACAAGCATAATTTTGACTAAATAGCATTTCTTCGGAGTCATCTTTAGAAGTTCCTACAACTATAAGCACTAGATTATTGGCGTGTTTTAATGCTATTTCCACAGATTCTGTTAATCTACTTCTTATATCTTCTTTTATTATTAACCTATCAACTATTATTTCTACTGTATGTTTTCTCTTTCTATCTATATCTATGTCATCTGTCAGTTCTACGGTTTCTCCATCTATTCTTGCTCTTACAAACCCTTCTTTTGAAAAGTTTTCTAGTAATTTTTTAAACTCACCTTTTCTTCCACGAACTACAGGTGCTAAAACTTGAATTTTTGAACCTTGTTCCAAATTCATTACTGAATCAACTATTTGGTCTATTGTTTGTTTTTCTATTCTTTTGCCACAATTTGGACAATATGGTACCCCGATTCTTGCATATAATAAACGTATATAATCATAAATTTCTGTAACAGTTCCTACTGTTGAGCGTGGATTTTTAGATGTAGTTTTTTGGTCTATTGATATTGCTGGCGAAAGTCCCTCTATTAGCTCTACATCTGGCTTTTCCATCAGTCCTAGAAACTGTCTTGCATATGAAGATAAGCTCTCTACATATCTTCTTTGTCCTTCTGCATACAGAGTATCAAATGCCAAAGAAGATTTTCCAGACCCAGAAAGTCCTGTAATTACTACAAGCTTATCTCTTGGAATTTCTAAATTAATGTTTTTTAAATTATGCTCTTTTGCGCCTTTTATTATTATATTATTATTCATGTTGAATCTCCATTTTTTAATACTTTTAAAAAAGAGTCTTTTTTATCAGACTCTTTTCGAAATGATTAGATGATTAGATTGTCATCCTCTCAAGACTAACCATTTCTTTTTCCTCCAATGCTGCTATCCACCTTTCTGCGTAAAGGTTATTGGAGGAATAGACTGCCACCCATTGCGAAATGGGTGACCACTCATTTCCAATTTTCACCGCATTGCAGCGAAAAATCAGAAAATCGAGTGGATTTAGGTAATCTTGCTCATACCGTGAGCGGAATTGTTCATTCCGTACCAGCTCTTCAGCAAGAGCATCATGATTTTCGCACCTTCTAAATGTGCCAAAAAGTATTATCCCTTTGGTTATCATGGTGCACCTCCTGTCTTCATTATAGGTTATATACTATCACGTTATTTTTCCTAAATCAAGTGCTATTATTTTAAATTATCACATCATTTTTTCCATTTCTTTTATTTTATCTCTTATTTCTGCTGCCTTTTCAAATTCCATGTCAGCTGCATATTTAAGCATTTCATCTGTCATTTTAGATATAATATCTTTTATTTCTACATCTTTGTCTAATTTATATTCTTCTTGAACTTCTGCGACATAACTTGCTTTGATAGTATCTCTTACTGATTTTTGAATTGTTTTTGGTGTAATATTATGTTCCTTATTGTATTGTTCTTGTATTTTTCTTCTCCTATTTGTTTCACTTATGGCTTTCTCCATGCTTTCTGTTAGTTCATCTGCATACATTATTACCTTTCCATTTGTATTCCTTGCTGCACGCCCTATTGTTTGTATTAATGAACGCTCTGAACGTAAAAATCCTTCCTTGTCAGCATCTAATATTGCAACTAATGATACCTCTGGAATATCCAAACCCTCTCTTAAAAGATTTATACCTACTAATACATCAAATTGCCCTAATCGTAAATCTCTAATTATTTCCATTCTTTCAAGTGCTTTAGTATCAGAATGCATATATTTAACTTTTATATCTATCCCTGCTAAATATGTGCTTAAATCTTCTGCCATTTTTTTTGTTAAAGTAGTTACTAGCACTCTTTCCCTTTTTTCTGTTCTTATTCTTATTTGTTCTATTAAGTCATCCACTTGGTTTGTAACAGGTTTTACTTCTATTTTAGGGTCTAACAGTCCTGTAGGTCTTATTATTTGCTCTACAACATTTTCTTTGGAATGTTCTTTTTCATAGTCAGCTGGAGTTGCACTTACAAAAATACATTGATTTATTCTTTGCTCAAATTCTTCAAATTTAAGTGGTCTATTGTCAAAAGCCGAAGGTAATCTGAATCCATATTTTACCAATGCTTCTTTTCTAGCTCTATCTCCGTTGTACATTGCTTTTACTTGTGGTATGGTTGCATGTGATTCGTCTATTAATAAAAGAAAATCTTTTGGAAAGTAGTCAAATAAAGTATATGGTGCACTTCCTGGCTCTCTGCCACTTATATGTCTTGAATAGTTTTCGATCCCTTGACAAAAACCAGTTTCTCTCATCATTTCTATGTCAAAATTTGTTCTTTCTTCTATTCTTTGTGCTTCTATTAATTTACCCTGTGATTTAAAATACTCTACTTGTGCCTTCATTTCTTCTTCTATTGTTACAATTGCCTTTTCAAGTTTATCTTTATTAGTTACATATTGAGATGCTGGTGGAATTAATATATGGTTTCTAAAGCCTATAACTTTGCCTGTCAATGGATTGATTTCATTTATCTTTTCTATTTCATCTCCCCAAAACTCTACTCTTACAGCTGATTCGCTTTCTGAGGAAGGATATATTTCTAAAACATCTCCTTTTGCTCTAAAGGTTCCTCTTTTAAAATCTAATTCATTTCTTGAATATTGCATATTTATTAGTTTTTTCATAATATTATTTCTTGATTTTGTCATTTGTGGTCGTAATGAAAGCATCATTTCATTGTAGTCTACAGGATCTCCTAATCCATATATGCAAGACACAGATGCTATTATAATAACATCTCTTGTTTCAAACAATGACAATGTAGCTGAATGTCTTAATTTGTCTATTTCATCATTTATAGAAGCATCTTTTTCAATGTATGTATCAGACTGCGGTATATATGCTTCTGGTTGATAGTAATCGTAATATGAAACAAAATACTCCACTGCGTTCTCTGGGAAGAACTCTTTGAACTCCGAATATAATTGTCCAGCAAGTGTTTTATTATGTGCTAAAACAAGTGTTGGTTTTTGTGTTTTTTCTATTATGTTCGCCATTGTAAAAGTTTTTCCTGAACCCGTAACACCTAGAAGTGTCTGGAATTTCTTACCTTCTTTTATTCCTTTTGATAAGTATTCTATTGCTTGTGGTTGGTCGCCTGTTGGCTTATATTCTGAGTGTAATTTGAACATTTTTCCTCCTTTCTTGTGACTTTTTTATGTTAAAAAAAGATAACTGCCAGTCAAGCATTCGTCCCAAAACTCGTCCTCATAGGACTAATTTTTACTGGTTAATATAAATCTTTTTGTTTAGGACGAATAAAGGTCACAAACTTCCTACGCATTATTAAACGATATTGAATGATACTAAGTATCATTTTTCACTATACTATAATATCATTTTTTGCCTTAAAAAACAAGGTTTTTAAAGCACCTTGTTTTTTCATCTATATTTTAAATTACTCCTAATTCTTCTATAATTGATTCGGGAATTTGACAGTTAATTGAATATAAAATCGATATAAGCATTGATGGTGCTTAATTTTTTTGTCAAATTTCTCTCTTTTCTCTTGCACAATGTCTCACAATGTGTTGGAATTACATCAAGGAGAAATTTAATTATGAGATTACAAATAATAAAATCAAAAAATGCTCAATCTCTTTATGTTGTTAAATCTGTATACCGCAATAAGAAAAGGACAAATAAAGTTGTTGAGAAATTAGGTACTTATGAAAAATTAAAACAAAATTTAAACGAAGATCCTATTGAATGGGCTAAAAAGTATGTGGAAGAATTAAATAAACAAGAAAAAACCTGGACTAGAAATGTTCTTGTAAAATATAATCCTTCAAAAATAATTGAAAAAAATCAGCAAACTTTCTTCAATGGTGGATATCTTTTCCTAGAAAAAATATATTATCAATTAGGCTTAAATGGTATCTGTAATGAAATTACAGATAAATATAGATTTAAATATGATTTGAGTGACATCTTATCAAGATTAATATATAGTAGAATAATATATCCTTCTTCAAAATTAGCGACATTTGAATTGTCTAAAAAATATATTGAACAACCTAATTTTGAATTGCATGATATTTATCGTGCTCTAGAAGTTATTGCCAAAGAAACTGATTTCATTCAAGCTGAACTGTATAAGAATAGCTTAAAAGTTTCCAAAAGAAATACTAATGTTCTTTACTATGATTGTACAAATTACTTCTTTGAAATTGAACAAGAAAGTGGTTTAAGGCAATATGGTCCTTCTAAGGAACATAGACCTAATCCAATTACTCAAATGGGACTTTTTATGGATGGTGATGGTATTCCTTTAGCTTTTGATATAACAGCTGGAAATACTAATGAACAAATTACTCTAAAACCTTTAGAAGAAAAAATATTAGCGGATTTTAAATTATCTAAATTCATTGTTTGTACTGATGCCGGACTTGTTTCTAATGCTAATAGAAAGTTTAACGATATGGATGAACGTGCCTTTATCACTACTCAATCTATTAAAAAATTAAAGAAATATTTGATGGATTTGGCTTTATCTCCTGACGAATGGCATCTTTCTGGAGATACTAAAAAGTATAATATTAATGACATTGAAAAAGATGAGGCATCTATTGAGCTTTACAAAGATAGAATATTTTTTAAAGAACGTTGGATTAATGAAAATGGTTTAGAACAAAAGCTGATTGTAACCTACTCTTTGAAATACAAAAATTATCAAAGACAAATCCGTAACTCTCAAATTGAAAGAGCTAAGGTTGCAATCGCTAATAAATGTTTTAAACTTGATAAATGTAATCAAAATGATTTTAAAAGGTTCATTAAGAAAACCAATGTTACAAATGATGGAGAAATAGCTGAAAAGAAAGTACTGTCATTAAATACCGATACAATCTTAAAAGAAGAAAAATTTGACGGATTTTACGGTGTATGCACAAATCTTAATGATAATGCTGAAGAAATTATCAAAGTAAACCAAAGAAGATGGAAAATTGAGGAAAGCTTTAGAATTATGAAGAGTGAATTTAAAGCTAGACCTATGTATTTAAGTAGAGATGACAGAATTACAGCTCACTTTACTACTTGTTTTCTTTCATTGGTTATTCTTAGATTCCTAGAAAAAAGATTGGAAGAAAAATATACTAGCTCTCAAATTATTAATACTTTAAAAAATATGAATTTTATAGAAAGTATTGGGAATGGATATATTCCGACTTATATTAGAACTGATTTAACTGATGATTTGCACGATAAATTTGATTTTAGGACCGATTACGAAATACTTAATAACAGGAACCTAAAAAATATTTTAAAAAAATTAAAAGAATAAAAACATTGTGCACTTTCAAAAAGCTAGAAGCGTTGATATACAACGTTTATAGCTTTTAACTGTCAAATTTGACCACTTTTTTTATGGATGTCAACAATTATTTGACTATTTTTGTAAAATTATAAATTGCAATAATAAGTGTCGCACTTTTTTCAATAAAATTATAACATTATTTATGATACATTTGGGGTAACGATCTTATGTTTACCCCAAATTCATGATCGCCATTATTGTTGCACAGAGCAGCTCTACTCCGTGCAACGATTCTTCTCGACACTCTCCAGGCTTGACCATCCGCCAAAGCTGGTCTAAAATTTTAATCTTTGGGTTATGAGCGTACTCTTGCTTATTTTGCCATTTACTTTAAATTATTTTAAAATTGTGCTAAGTGTTACAGCTGTAAGTATTTAGTTGTTTTATTTTAGTGTATCTTATTTTGCAATATTACCCCTTATTTTCCATTTTTGAGATTTTCGCCGTTAAAAATTATGGAGGTTTATGGATACATGATGTATACATTTTGGATACAGAAAAAGCAGGGATCACCTGCTATTCATTTTTTAGTTTTAAAGTTAATCTAATCTCTTCAGCTTGTAACGTTTTTATTATCATCTCATCTGTTCCCATTTCTAACGGAATACTATTTAAAACATATGCAATTTGTTCCTTTCCTTTATGATCTTCTCTCACTTTTTTTATTAATTCAATTGCACTATTTCTATCATAATTTATAATTTTATTTTGAATTTCTACTATACTTTTAGTTAACTTCATCTTTTCTATTTCTTCCATTATCCTTTACCCTATCCTTTCAGATAATATTCTATCATTTTGATATATTGATCTTGTGCATTTAAACAAGTATCAATTAAATATCCGTATGTGTCAACTAAATGTAGGCAATTTTTTTATCTTTTTTTCTAATACTTCAATGTCAATTGCTTCAACACTTTATTATATTTTTGTTCATTTAATAAAACATTGTCTTTTTATCTTTAAAAACTACATCTCATTTCTGAAAATTCTTTTAATTTCATTATTTCTTTTATCCAATCTTCTGCACTTGTGTCTATTGGTGTTGGGGTTTCTAATTCATCTATATTAAACTTCTCACTTAATACACATATTCTACTTAATGCATTTGCTCCATGTATTCCAAATGCTTTTCTTCCGCTACAAAATCTTTTCTTTAATTTACTAAATATTTAACTTTCTTGTGTTCCCATATTCCTATATTCTATTCCTTCTGGTGCTTCTGGGATTTCTACTATATCTTGATATCTTTCTAAATCACTGCTTAAATAACTTTCTAACTTATTCAATTTCTTTACTGCCTGATATTCTCCATTTAATTCGTATTTTAATCCATCTATTGCTGGTTCTATTTTTTCAAATTCTTTTTTATTTATTAATTCAATAAATATATTTTTATATTCTATTGGTACACCTCTTACTATTTCTTGCATTATATGAAATTGGTCTTTTTGATATATTCCTCCTTTGGCTGTTGTTCCTTTTGTCCATTTTGCTCTATCTCCATTTGTTACTCTTAATTTTATTTTACTTTCATCATATTGACTAAATGCTCTTGCATCTCTTAATCTTGCTATTTCTTTTGATTTCATTATTCTTGCTATATATTGCTTATTTACTAAACTATGTCTGGAATCTTCTTTTTTCCATCCTTCATACATTACATGTAATTTAAGCTCTGTTTTTATTTTCATCTTTGGATTAAATTCTTTGTTTTCTCTTTCTACTTTTTGTTTGTTTTTTTCTAATCTTTCTTTTCTATCTTTTCCTTGTAAATTTATCCATATTCCATCTGCTTCTTCAAATAATGCTGTTACTTCTTTTAGTCCTGCTACTAACTGGTTTTTATCAAATAATTTTCTTTCTTTTTTTTCTTTATTTGTTATTTTATCTCCTATCTTTACTATAATATTTCTTATTTTCTCATGACTTAGAGATGTATTTGTTGTTGTATCTATTACTTCTTCTGCTTTTCTATATGAATCTGTTACTGGTACTGTTTCTATTACTTTTTCTACTAAATTACTTGATGCTTTTCCTTCCGCACTTATTTTTAATGTTTCATCTAATAAATATACTGTTTTTGTTATTCCTTCTTCTTGAACTTCATACATTACTCTTTTATATATACCTTTTTCCCCATATTGTCAAGGTTTTTCGTAACTGTTCAGCTCTGTATTACTGAGGATAATCCCTGAAACATTCCTCTGCAAAATTCTCCCAGGTTTCTCTCTGTCTGATAAGATTCTGAAGCTTTTCCACATTTTTCTCTGAAATCCACACCTTTTTGTGTGAATAATAATAATTTGCCAGTTTCCAGTATTTTTCAGGATAAGTGAAACGTACACGCAGATTTTTCCACTCTTCTGCCGAGATTGGACGGATTTTATGATATTCCCTGAGCATTTCCCCTGCCAGTTCCAGATTCCAGTTATATTTCTCCAGTATTTTTCTCATAAAACGATACAAATCTGCTACCTGAATATCAAAACTCCAGTGACCAAAATTTGTGACTGCCGTCCCCAAATGATCACCTTTCAGCATCAGAATATTATGCTGATTATATTCTCCATGACATACCTGTCCTTCCCGCCATGCCCTTTCCCTGAGATCATCATAATCCGTCTCGTCCAGAAGCTTTACTGCATACTGTGCCCTTTCAAGAAACTGCTCCACACTTGCCAGATAATTTTTCTCAAATACATTGGATGCTCCTTTGTTCCGTATAAATTTGCGTATCTTACGAAGCTCCTGATTGTGCCGGAGATATTCCTCCCTGAGAGATCTTTCCCTGTATTCCTCCACAGGTTCCATTTTCATTAAAATATGTAACCTTGCCAGTGTCCGGACACTTTTTAAAATATCTTCCCGGGATTTTGTGTCACACTCTTTTCCTTCATACCAGTGCTGGAGTGTAAACCTTTGTTCAGTCTTATCTTTACTGACCAGACTTTCCTGATTATTCCGCAGAAAATAATCGGTATTTATACCATTTTCCTGAAGTTTCATCAAAAGCTCCTGCTGTTTTTCCAGCTTTTTTTCAGAACCGTGAAATTCCCTCAGGATCAGAAGTCCCTGAGCTGTATAGCAGAGTAAAGCTCCTCTTGTCCTTGCAGAACGGTCTGCTGTCAGCTC
>OIEI01000335.1_pt1 | contig 18933 bp, 16 predicted proteins | sample 1581781 | NCBI WGS metagenome assembly OIEI01 (sample SAMN01760935, study PRJEB22395) | human gut metagenome | reverse complement strand
CAAACGAAAAATGGTCTTCAGCGACCTGTGCTTCAACTAAATTGCGGAAGAACCACCTTTTTCAGGCAAATACAGGAGGACCGGCCAAGGCTGTCTCGGGAGCGGAAAGGTCTGGTTTGCGCACGGGAGGACCGGCCAAGGTTGCCGCGGGAGCGAAGATCGGATTTCCGCGCACGAAAGTTTCGGATTCCGGGGCTTTTGTTGTAAATTGCGGACGAAAGCATTAAGAAAAACACTATCTTCGCATCAATGAGAATCATCGGAAATATTCTTTGGCTCATCTTGGGCGGGCTGCTGGTCAGTCTGGGCTACTTCATCGCCGGACTTCTGTACTGCGTGACCATCATCGGGATTCCGTTCGGCTACCAGTTGTGGAAGTTCGGAGTGTTCTCGCTATGGCCATTCGGAACCGAGGTTGTGGACGGAAACAACGCCGGAGGCTGCCTCAGCATATTCATGAATGTGCTTTGGATCCTGCTGGGGTGGTGGGAGATCGCCGCGACGCACCTCGTCTTCGGTCTTATCTGCTGCATCACCATCATCGGCATCCCTTTCGGTCTCCAGCACTTCAAGATGGCTCTCCTCTCGCTCACCCCATTCGGCAAGACCTTCAGAAAAGGATAGTCGCCCTCCGGGTCAGCGGGATTCCGCGCAGGTTGAACGGCCACGTCCTTCGGCAAAACCTAAAAAAATGGTTAGCCACCCAAGGTCAGCGGGATTCCGCGCGGGTTGAACGGCCACTTCCTCCGGCAAGTCCTTCAGAAAGAGGCAGAACGCATTCGGCGGAACCGGCTTCTGCGCTTAAGAGCTGTTCGCCAAAGTTGCCCGACCATAATAATCCGGCCATGATATACCATAACAATCCGGCCATGATAGAGAGAGATTTGCCGTCACTGGAATTGGCGGAGAGAATCAAATGACACAATGACTTTTAGTAAGCATCAAGGATTACCAAATAAGCGAATATGTACACACTTTACTCATTGACTTCGGAGCTGCACAGCGAGCCGGTGGCGGAGCCTGCGGACGAAAGATTCATTCAGGACATTGAGAAGGCGCTCGGCGAGGCGTTTGAGTTCGGCAGCACCGACTTTTCCGAATATTCCAGGACACGGAACAACATCATCTACGTCAGGACCGGAGGGACGGAGGGAATATTCAAAAGCATCTTCTGCAAGGAAGGGTCTCTGAATATTCCTGACGGCATGCCAGTCAGGCTGCTTACCAGCGGGAAGAGCAACTCCCTTGCCGCGTCGATGGAGATCCTATCGTTCCTGAACCGGGCCGGATGGCCGGGAGAAATCCTTCACGGAAGCGCGGAGGAGATCGCCCTCAGGCTCCGAGGCGGCTTCACGAAGGGCGGAAAAAGCCATGTGAAGGAATATGACATGGGCCGCATTCTGGAAGGTTATAAGGTGGGAGTTATCGGGAAGCCTTCCGACTGGCTGATTTCCAGCGACGTAGACTACGCCGTGGCCAAGGAGAGGCTCGGCGTCGAGATTGTTGACATCGACATCAACGAACTGGTGGGGCTGGCCGAAGAGCCTGACCGCAAATGGCTGGAAGGGCTGAAACTCAACCCGCCTAACAAGCCGAAGTTCGGGAAGAGCATCTCAGGAAAAGACTTCAGTGGCTCAATGGACATCTACTGCGCCATGAAGACGCTGGTGGAGAGGTACGGGCTGGCCGGGGTGTCACTCCGCTGCTTCGACCTGCTGACAGCCCTCGGCAACACCGGCTGCATGGCTCTGGCAATCCTGAACAGCCAGGGGGTCGTGGCCACGTGCGAGGGAGACATACCCACGCTCCTGTCAATGTGCATCGCCCACCAGAAGTTCGGAATCTCCGGCTTCCAAGCGAACCTTTCACGCATCGACGGCGACAAGATGCTGTTCGCCCACTGCACCGTTCCTCTGAACATGGTGGAGGAATATTCCTACGACACCCACTTCGAGTCGGGAATCGGCGTGGCGGTCCATGGAGTGCTGCCCGCCGGAGCCGCAAGGATATTCAAACTCTCTCCGGATTGCTCGGAAATGTTCCTTGAAGATGTGGAAATTCTTGAAAACCAGTACAATGATTGCCTTTGCAGGACGCAGATACTGGTGGACGCGCCAGGACTCGCGGACTACTTTCTCCGCTCCCCCATCGGGAACCACCACGTAATCATTCCCGAGCGGCGGCAATAGCTACGGCACCGCATCGGCTACTGAGCATCGATCACTGAGCCTGTAGAGCGACTTCATCCGCCAGCCACCGGCCTACGAAGCGGTCTTCCGCAACGCCCTGACCGTCTGGGATTCGTAGGAGGAGTTGGCTGACTTAAAGGCACCATCTACGAAGCGGTTTTCCGCAACGCCCTGACCGTCTGGAGCAACACGCTGAGAATCACCGGGGAAATGCCCATGTAGAAGGAGGCGTTCAGCTCGCGGGCCTCTCCGAAGGCGAGGAAGGCGATTATGACGGTGTAGCAGGGTTCAAGATTGTAGGTAAGGTTGACGGTGAACGCAGACAGTTTCCTCAACACGATGATCTGCAGGAGGTAAAGACCGACCGTGCAGAACAGCACCAGACACAGCATCCACCACAGGTTCGCACCTGTCGGGTAGACCATCACCGGCTGCGTCGGAGGATAGATCAGAAGGCAGACAGGGATGATCACGGTGACACCCGCTTGATAACTACTGGTTTACAGGTCATAGTGCAGACTTTAATGTGCACCGACGCAATCTGGCTGTGTAGTCAACTCGTATATAATTACCTTTCTTTTTATGCTGGCGTGAAAGAATGTTAATCTAAAAGAGAAAGCACAATGGCATTGTTGGGCAGGGCAGTTTGTTGCTTGGCCCAATGTGGTATGTGGCTTCTCGTTTTCTTGCGGAGAGTGTCACTGTCCGACCGACACACTCTCGATCCTTATCTTGAAAGTCCCGGACGGAGCCTGGACATCCACGATCTCGCCCTCTTTCCGTCCCATCAGCGCCGCACCAATCGGGGACTTGCAGGAAATCTTGCCTTCTTCAAGGTTCATCTCGTGCGGGCTCACAATGGTATATGTCATTCTGGCATTGGAGGCCATATTCGTGAACTCCACCTTGCTGAGCAATGAAATCTGATCTTTCGGCAATGCCGAAGTGTCGATGATCCTTGAATATTGCAGGACTTTCTGCAGGAAACGTATCCTGCTGATGGCCTTGGCCTGAGCCCTTCTCGCCGAGCGATATTCAGCGTTCTCGCTCAGATCCCCCTGCGCGCGTGCGTCCGACAGATCGTCCTTGATCCGAGGATATTCAACATCAATAAGATGATTAAGTTCCGCGACAATCTGGTCGTAGCGTTCCATAGACAGATATTCCATATACCATTGTTTGATAAGTCAGGGCAAATGTACGAAAAACTATCCTTTTTAGCTCCCCGCTCAACTTTTTTTGTTTGTCCGGCGGAGCACCCTTCCTACCGGACAAACGAACTCAATCCGGCATTTTCTCCGGGGAAAGCCCTTTTTTCCGGACAAACGAATTCAATCCCATGCTTCCTCCGGTGAAAGGCCATTCCACCGGACAAAACATAAGAGAGGGTGAGGCATATTAAAAGGTAATTATATACGAGTTGACTACTCTTACACATTACGTCTGTTCCCATTGAAGTTTGATCGCATTTCGGTGTCCCAAGTATAACCATTCTCCCCCGAACTTAGCTTTTCCTAAAGATTTTTCTGGAACTCACTCACCCACGCATGCTTACATTCCTTATACATTTTCTGAATTCTCTCATCCCGCCAACTGTACTTTACGGCAGTTATCAAATTTTCAAAATTCATTTCGTTCATTATTTTTTGTTTACAATTGCGTCAAAAATGTCCCTTAACTAAACAATGGAACTACATCATCATATTCCTTTGAATTAACTTGATGTCAGAATATCTTGTACATAGACTGGTTGCTGGACAAAAGGTACTGGAGCCGGTCGTCACGGTCGTTATAGTCATCGCTGACGGGGAAACGATTCCGGAAGTCGGACGTGATCTCGTCAAGACGGAAATCCTCCGGCGGATCCACGGTAACGTCCAACACGCGGATTTCGGCCGAGTTCTGCAATGAATATACAAGGAGCTCGCCGTCCCAGGTCTCATTCCGAACATATACCAGCAGGAATTGTACGACAGGGCGAACGGAATGAACTCGAACTCAAGGATCTCTGGCCGGACCTCCACGGGGTACTGAATATTTTCCTCCTTGATAGTCACAAACTTTTGATATAGGTGCTTGTGTCTGACGAATATCACCCTGTTCAGGGATATGGCTCTCGCCACCACCCTCGCATATTCATTGTTGTAGCTGCCGCTGATGAACACCCGGTCCTTCGGGAAGCGGTCGTCGGTCAGCATATTCCCCATCAGGAAAGCGTTGATGCAGGTCAGACGGAGCCAGTCGTCAGGGCGCGTCCCCTCTCTCGCCGAACGAATCGATGATCGCCATAAGCCGGATCCTGTCCCTTATCTTTTCAGCCAACATAGTGTATTGATTTTTCTCCGGCAAAGTTAACGCATAATATCTGACGAAACACGGCAGATAGATTTTTTTGTGTGTCAAGTTTTGTCTTACAGCAAGGCCTATCTTTGCAGAAAGATTGTTTCCGAAATCAAGTGCGAAGCAGCCGTCAGGTCAATCTGAGACGGGGTTTCGGAGAAACCTTCATCCCCAATAACTTCGTCAGTTGAAACGCCATTCTGTCGGATAATTGCCTTTGATTCCTCCCTTTGTCCTGCAAAACGGCCTTTTCCCGGACAAAATCTCAGCCACCTGTTTTCCGGGCATCGCCGAAAGCGGATCTCACTTTTCCGCCGTCAGAGGGAAAAGCGAATCGATCTCGTACTGTGACAGCCCGAGCACCCTGCGTATCTGGCCGTTCGAGGAACGGAAGTCGTAGCGGAGTTTCCGGGCGATGTCAAATCGTTGAGGCTTGGTCAAGTCTTTAATGGAGGCGTCTCCGTAGTCGGACCGAACCAGAACGCTCAAACGGGCAAACAGTTCCGTATCCGTCAAAAACTCACCATCTTCAAGTCCGACAGCCAACTCTGCATACGCCTCCACGTTCTTGCCGACCATAGCGAAGTAATGGTGCGCGTCCTTGAACATCGACATACCGAACTTGATGGCGCAGTAGTTCCATGGAGCAACATAACCGTTGGTAACCTCCCACTCACCCGGAAGCAGCGGAGTGCGGCATCTGAACATTCTTCTCCTCTCGTCCACAAATATCCGAGCCAACGTCTTACCCTTAGGCCAGTCCAGAAAATAATACCGCCCGGTCCCCCAAGGATAGCTGAACGGAGTATGGCAAGAATCAGCCACATAACCGTTCCTGTTGGTATAGACAATATTGTTGCGCAATGCCCCCAAGTCACCGATAGGCTTGATAGTTATCTGAAGACCTTTCATTAACGGAAATGACCTCACCAGCCGCTTCCGCACGAAGCCCCAGAACGTCAAGACAGCCTTCTCATCAGCAGAAACCACAAAATGAAAATGGTTGTTCATCACCTCGAACGCGATAATCCGTACCTCAGGAAAAAGAGCCGCAGATTGCGCAATCACATTCATCACAAAAACAAAATCCTCCTCCAGCGAAAATAGCAACGGCGTATCCTTCCCCGAAGTATATGCGTGCCAATATGGTTCGCCATCTAGAAATGTCGCCTCGCAACATCTCTCCCTCTCTTTGAATATGCTCATAATCTTAATCGTATATCATTTCGTCCACCCAAAGCCAGTTTCCTCGGATGAAACTATTTATTCCTAGGTTTTGTCCGGCGAAACGCCAATCCACCGGACAAGTTGCCAATTCCGAATATCACTCTCGCCGCGCATCACCTGAAAACAACAAAAAAAAAGCGAGTCAGGTACGATATAACCTAACTCGCTTTGCGGGCTCTTGGCTCCGCGGCTATCAATCTTGTAAACTTCCGCCTGAAATCGTCGCTTACATCTCAAAATCCAAATAAGTTTAAGCGAACTCTACCAAGCGTAACTTAAGCCTTAATACTCCTCCTCGTTAAAGATGGAATAACGCTTAATACACGCAATATATAAGATATTGACGAAGATTCAAGTCAAGTTATTTCATCGTAAAATCACATAAAATGAGGATTACTCGTGTCTATAATCTGTCTATCGCGTCAAGAAGAAAGTCCTGCACATTAATGTACGATATACCGTGCTCATCAGTCCAAGGAAGAATGTCATCCTTGACAACAACCAACTTTTGAAAAGAGTCATCAATCCTCAACAGAGAATTCAGTTCCTGATCTTTTTTTTCTTGGGTGGCAACTGTAAACGCCGACTGGATATAATACCGCTTATCGGCTTTATTGAGCACAAAATCCACCTCCAACTGAGAACGTCTGCTTCTTTCCGCATCATCTTTCCAGTTATATTCGACAACACCAACATCAACAGAGAAACCTCTTGAAGACAATTCATTGTACAGAATATTTTCCATAATATGAGTTTCTTCCTGCTGCCTGAAGTTTAATCTCGCGTTTCTCAATCCGACATCCGAATAATAATATTTTAGTGGCGTGCCTATGTAAGCGCGACCTTTGATATCATACCTTTTGGCTTTTTCCAGTATAAACGCATCAATGAAATAGTTAAGGTAAGAAGATATTGTGTCGCTCTTGATTTTAATATGCTTGTCACTTTGAAATGTGTTCGATAGCCTTGTCGAGTTTGTCAACGACCCTATAGCCGAAGCCACAACATCCAAAAGGTCCTCGAGAATGCTCATCTGCCCCTTTATCTTGTTCCTTTCAACCACATCCTTAAGATATGTCAGTTCGAACAAGTCCTTCAAATATTTGGCCTTACCCTCGTGAGATTGAAGATGCATGACATACGGCATTCCTCCATAAGCGGCATACTCTCTCCAGGCATATCTCTTGTCGGAAGGGAACGCATCGTAAAATTCACGGAACAACAACGGGTGGACCCGAATTTCATCGCCCCTATCTCTGAACTCTGTAACAATGTCCGATGAGAGCATTTTTGAATTACTCCCGCTCACATATATGTCAATGTTTGGCTGTTTGTTAAGTCCGATCAATACATCGACGAAACTTATAGTGGCATCTTCAGTGTCCGGAAGATAAGGATTATGTATTGTAGCGACTTTTTGAATCTCATCTAACAGAACATAGTATTGTACGCCATCATCCTTAGTCAGGTTTCTTACATACTTTCCTAATTCCAAAGGATTCCTTAACATCGCGTTGATGTCGTCATCCAGCGCAATGAATATTACATGCTCGTCTTTGACTCCAATAGATGCAAGATGTTTTCGGAACAACACATTCATCAAATAAGATTTGCCACAGCGCCTGATGCCCGTGATTATTTTAATCTTTCCATTTCCTCTCTTGCTCTCCAGCAACGAAATGTAACTGTCTCTTTTTATCTCCATATCGTATCGGTCATAAATGCGTATTTACGCAATTTTATCCTTTATGATGCAAATATAACAAGTTCTGACTGGTCAAACAAATTTTCGTGATATCTTCCGAGACTTCCAAGACACTTGATTGCCAAACCGCAAAAGCAGTCGCCACTCAGTTAGCTGAAAGACTTCCAAAATATTCAGAGTACGTCAAAGTAAAAACAACTCGTCCATAATACTGTATTTCAACAAGATAACATAATTCATCTTTCAGAGATTTGAATATTTTGCAGGGCAGATTTGAACATTTTGTAATGAAGGATCTAAGTTTATATTGTACAATTTCGGAGTTGCATTTATTATTTCTCATTTGTACCTTGCCTTGATTTCGTGTAAAAAGATGGCAGACGGCATCTTGATTACGTGTATTTTTTGCTGATTGTATAACTTGATTACGTGAAAAGAGATTCTCCATCGCATTGGTCATAAATGCGTATTTACGCAATTTTACCCCTTATGATACATAATATAGATAATATTTCAACTATTTCGAGCCACACTTCCAACAAAAAGCAATTTATCCGAATCTTTTTTCAGTCGGCTGAAATAGCGTAGTTTTACAAACACAAAAATGCGTAAATACGCAATTATTGTACTATAAAAACAACGTTTCTTATGGAGAAGCGTGATATTCATATTGAAATGAACTTGTGACTGCACAGGATTTGAAAATAAATGACACAAGCCATATGCGGCCTGTGTCATTTTAAGATTTTATGCCGGAACGCCGCTGACGGGGACTGCCGTTTCGCGCCGTTCAAATATTAAAGCGGCGCGAAGGAAGGAACGGCGCGGCGGGACAGGTCAGAATATCTTGTACATCGACTGGTTGCCGGACAGAAGGTACTGGAGACGGTCATCACGGTCGTTCAGGTCGTCGCTCATGTGGAAATGCTTCCGAAAGTCGGACGTGATCTCACCAAGACGGAAATCCTCCGGCGGATCGGCGATCTCGTCCAGCACGCGGATCTCAGCCGAGTTCTGCAATGAATATACAAGGAGCTCGTCCTCACCCGGCCTCTTGCCGAACATATACCAGCAGGCATTGTAGGACAGGGCGTACGGGATGAACTCAAATTCGAGAACCTCTGGCCTGATCTCAACCGGATACAACATATTCTCATCCTTGACGGCGGCATACTTCTGGTAAAGGTGTTTGTGTTTCACGAATATGACTCTGCTCAGGGATATGGCCCTCGCGACCACCCTCGCATATTCATTGTTGTAGCTGGCGCTGATGAACACACGGTCCTTCGGGAAGCGGTCGTCCGTCAGCATATTCCCCATCAGGAAGGCATTGATGCAGGTCAGGCGGAGCCGGTCGTCAGGACACGCGCCTTTATTCGAGATGTAATATGTCGATGAGCTGCCGGCTCTCCTGCATTCTATTATGACACCGAAGATATCCTCTATGTCCCGCCTGTACCTGTGGAACGTCCGCAGGTCGAGATCCCCGCCTTTCGTGCTTCGCCACCATTCCTTTCCGATCCGCTCGAAACTTGCCCCGGTCTCGCCGAACGAATCGACGATCTCCAGAAGCCTGATCCGGTCTTTTATCTTTTCAGCCAACATAATGTCTTGATTTTTTTCTCCGGCAAAGTTAAGTCATAATATCTGACAAAGTATGACAGACAGATATTTTTTCTGTGTGTCAAGTTTTGTCTTACAGCAAGGACTAACTTTGCAGACGAGAAAACAGAGCGTTATGGATGAATACAAAGAACTTTTTCTAAAAAGTGTCATCGGTTTCAGTCCGTTGCTGGTGACGGTGGGGCTTGTCTCCATCAAACCGTTCGAGGTAAGGGCGGCGATGTTTGACTCCTGGTTCCGGTGGGTCATTCTTGCGGCGGCGATATGGACGGCATTCGGATTCCTTTGGTGCATCGACACTGTTGTGGACATAATCAGGATGGAATTCAAATATCTTGTCATCAGGACCATCGGCAGAAGTGGCAACAAGTACATACGGGAAATAGCCTATTTCCTGGAACCGATGTTGCTGCCCGAATCAAGGGCGAAATTTTATGAATGCCGCAATGAGGCCAGAAGCGGAGACCCTGACAAGGCCGACAAAATGTGCGATCTGGGGTTCAAATACGCACACGGAATGGGTTGCAGAAAAAATTATCGGAAAGCCCATTTCTGGTATGAAGCCTCATACATCAACGGTTTGATGTTCGGCGGTGTGCTGTCGGACCTGATGATGGAAAATCTTGATGATGACACCTGAAAGAAGATATTGCGGCGGAACAGACTGCCCCTGAAACTATACAAGAAAAAACAGGCGATAAGACTATTCATTAAGCGGAAGTGCGGGGCATCTCGCTTAATCTGAGACGGGGTTCCGGAATATCATTGTCCTTGGGCGGGTCGGCGGCTCCGCACTTTCATCAATAAAGCGCCTGACGGGATTGTTTTCCTCGCCAGGCGCTTTCAACATATTCATCAATTATGGTTAAATGAATATCAGGCCGTTGTCGATGTAGGTCTGAGCCTTTTGAAGATCGGCACTTGCAGGAATCTCGACACGAGGGATATGAATCTCATAATTGTCACGTTTGAGAATATTGTCACGTTTGAGAATATCCTCGATCTTCGCAAGATAGCTATTCGGATCGTACAGCAGGTAGCAGATCGCCCTGTACAGATTCTGAACAGAATGAGCGGCCATACGAGTTGCAGACGATTTGTGAATGCCGCTCGCCCCCGGTTTGTCCATAAGGAAATTACAGTGGTTTGGAATTACCGCCACATTCCACAGACTTGAGAAGTAGAACGGATCATAAGTCTTCGCCCAAATGTGGGAGACTATGTAGTTCCGGATGGTGTTGGACTCGCCACGACCAATTTTGACACCCGTATATTTAGAGATCGCCGTATGGACAAAATTATTATTGTTCGGATCGATCACTATTGTAACACCCTTATAATCATAAACAACTGCCACACTAGAACTCTTGTCTGTAATCTTGGTGAACACATCATTCTTCGAAGTCATCGCATACCCCTGCCTGCAATCGTGGACAACCAAAGGTTTACCGTAAACATCATAGTATTCAACAAATATATTCTTAGTCTTCTTCAACGATGCGGAATAGCGCACGGGCAGCTTATAATTCCCTTTCTTAATATAGTTGTTCTTAATATAGTTGCTCGGCTTGCCCAGATTGCGCAGCAGATTCATAAGATCATCCATCTGCTCCTTCACTTTATCAGGACAGATAAACAGAGAGTTCTCAACCATATGATTTTCCAACGACATTCCATTGGAGTTCAATGTCTTGATAAGTATATCAAGAGCATCAGGCACAATGACTCCCGTTCCATTAAGGCAGTTGACACCGGTGTTCGTCACGCCCTGACAGGTCTGATTGACCTTGGTCAGGCTCGGGCAATCCAACCCGGTGCACGGTGTCGTAGGGCAATCCAGCCCCGAGCACTTGCTGCCGACACCAGCGATTCTTTCACATGTAATCATAATTGTAATTTTGAGTTAAACTATTTGTTTGTAATACGTTAATATCATATTCAACACTTCTCTCGCCCAATCAATCGGTGATGATCACCGCCCCTTCTGGTTTCACCTTGCTGATCATCTCGATAGTTGTCTTGTCACAGCCACGCATGATTATCTCTTTAAGATTTGTACAGCGGTCAAACATATAGCCCATTTTCGTGACATTCCTCATGTCAAACGAAGACAAGTCCAGACTAGTAAGAGCACTGCAGCCCGCGAACATGCTGGACATATCTCTGACATTCTTCGTGTCAAATCCAGACAAGTCTAGGCTGGTAAGAGCTCCGCAATTTTTGAACATCATAGCCATTTCCACAATGTTTTTTGTGTCAAAAGAAGACAAGTCTAGGCTGGTAAGAGCTCTGCAACCCTCGAACATGCTGTAAATCTCACTGACATTCTTCGTGTCAAATCCAGACAAGTCCAGGCTGGTAAGACCTTCGCAACCATAGAACATATAACTCATCCCATAAAACGTGACACTCTTCGTGTCAAACGAGGTTAAATCCAGGCTGGCAAGACCTTTGCAACCGTAGAACATACGGTACATATTTGTGACATTCTTCGTGTCAAATCCGGACAAGTCTATGCTGGCAAGAGCACTGCAACCCTCGAACATGCAGGCCATATTTCTGACATTCTTCGTGTCAAATCCAGACAAGTCTAAGCTTGTAAGGCCACTGCAGTTAAAGAACATAGTGCACAGACTCATGACATTCCTCGTGTCAAATCCGGACAAGTCTAAGCTTGTAAGGCCGCTGCAGTTGCCGAACATTTGGGACATATCCGTGACATTCTTCGTGTCAAATCCGGACAAGTCCAGGCTGGTAAGGCCACTGCAGCCACTGAACATACCGCTCATACTCGTGACATTCTTCGTGTCAAATCCGGACAAGTCTAAGCTTGTAAGGCCGCTGCAGATGCCGAACATTTGGGACATATCCGTGAGATTCTTCGTGTCAAATCCGGACAAGTCCAGGCTGGTAAGGCCACTGCAGCCTCTGAACATACCGCTCATACTCGTGACATTCTTCGTGTCAAATCCAGACAAGTCCAGGCTGGTAAGGCCACTGCAGCCACTGAACATACCGCTCATTCTCGTGACATTCTTCGTGTCAAATCCCGATAGGTCAAGACTGACAAGACTGCTACAATCATTGAACATTCTGTTCATGTTCGTGACATTCTTCGTATTGACATTCAAAATATCTGCTTTTACCAAAGTGTGACATCCACTAAAGGATAATAATCCAAGTTCTATAGGTGTCACAAAACTCAAAGATTTCAAATCGAAATTAAAATCACCCGGGTAGTTGTAATAATATCTCTTCTTATCAAAAATGCAACTAAATAAATTCGTTTCGACTGGAGAACCCTCAATGTATATTCGCCAAACATTGCCGACATGGCTATCATCTGTCAATGACAAAACTGAATTGCCTCTTTTAAACTCGAAGAAACTGTCGTAATCCATACGTTCTCCTGTCACAGTCGTATATTCAATGATTTGGTCATACGACAGCAGCGGAGACAGCGGCAGGTAATCGGAAGATATAGATTCACTTCCATTCATCTTCACGGCGAGGCGCAGATTTGCAGCCACAGGTATGTCTGTCGAAAAGAACAAGTCATCAAGCGACTTGGCGTTAATAGTGACGACAATTATGTTATCCTCGCCACCGACCACATCCTTTATATTCATTGTGACAAAGTCTCCAATGCTAGCCTTGGTTGATGAGGCATAAATGGCCTTGGCGGTCAGAACCTCTTTCCAGTTCTTCACGATGTAGTCAACCGCACCTTGCGGCATGACCTCAAACTTAATCACTATATCCACCGGCACATTCTTACCATCAATCTTTGAATATCTCACCTTAACAACACCGTCAAGACTCTCAGGAACGTACTTTATGCTTGACACGGTTGAAACTCCGGCGATAGGGATCCTCAGGGTGGTCTGCTCTGAATCGTTCATCACAAAGACAGCATACCCGTCTTCAACGGTGACGCTCTTGAAGAAACCGTCACCGTCTTGGCCGTCTTTTCCATTTTCACCCATCGCCTTGCCTAATTTGTTCCAAGAGTTTCCGTTGTCGTAGGAAATGTACCAGAAGCCATTCTCTATTTTCAGTTGAGGTGTGACAGCATCCTTTCCGTCATTGCCGCTCTGTCCGTCTTTTCCGTCAAGGCCGACGGCACGGACCTTCTTGCCATCGACAATAAGCCAATCACCGTCCACTGTCCAGTAATATATTCCGTCCGAATCTTTACGTACGCTGATCTTCGGGGTCACCCCGTCAGTGCCGTTCTTGCCGTTGTACAGATAGATCACCTTGCCGGAGACGAATTTGACGGAATAGCCCTGACCGTCCGGCAGGTCAGTCACGCTGACGATGCCGTCTTGCTTCTGGATCGCGTCCACAATCGTCTGGAGCGACGTCAGGTTCTCGTTCATGTTCTTGCATTGCTTCTCCAAAGCCGCCATTCGGGACTTCAGGTCGTTGATGTCGGACTTCAGTTCCGAATCGTCGTACTGGCCGCAACCTATCTGGGTCGCCAGCATCGTGAAAATCAGCAGAATACCTTTTCTCATTGTGTTTTGGTTTTTATAAATCATTATTGGTTCCTGTTATGGAATCGTGTTATCAATATTGTCTTACGTCACTTCGGCGGGCTCAGTGACCGATTGTTCCGCGGTCTGAACGGTCCTGTCGGTTCAACAAGCTCTCGACCGAACGGTACACTTCGACAAGCTCAGTGACCTTTCGCGGTCATATTCCACCACCAAATATCAAAGCCAAACCTATAAACACGACAAAAGTGTGGAGCGTTCCGTCAATCTGAGCTGGGGTTCCGGAATAACCTTGAGCAAATCGACAACTCCACACTCGCATCATGGAGTGCGGAGAACCCGCACGACCATACGATACAAGTATGAAAGCCGCTCTTTTCCTTGCTCATTGAAATTTTCCGGATTTCAGCCCAAGGACAAAAGCTTTTCACTTTCATCTGATATGTGCGCCACATCGCTGTGACGCGCCAAATTTACGAATAAACTCAAACTATCCCAAAACATATTCATGGAAATCCGGTGGAAAAGCCAGAAGATTACCGAATATTCTCAAAAAAGTGTCAGAAAAAACATCCATCAGATGCCGTATCAAATGCAACAACAGAATAATATTCAGTCCATTATATTCATCACCACGGTCAGAATCTGTTTCATTCCACACAGCGGACAATAAGACACGTCGCCGGCCGCCAAGTTCCGCCTTAAAATAAGATATAAAGCGGCGCGAAAATTTCCATAAATCACGGATTATCACTATCTTCGGAAAAACAAGGAACGATTATGGACGTCGTTCTTTTATGCAGGGTATCAACCGCCGGCCAGGACTATTCCAGGCAGGTGGACGAGCTGTCCGACTTCTGCTCAAAAATGGGGTGGAACGTCAGAAGGATATTCACCGCCAAGGTCTCGGGAGTGAAGAAAATCGAGGAGAGAAGCGAGCTAACAGAGATGCTGGACTATATCCGTGAGAACAGGATCGACAGGGTCTGCGTGCTGGAGATAAGCAGGCTCGGCAAGAACACGCTCGAGGCGCTGAAGGTGATCCGGCTGCTGAACGACAACGGGGTCTGCCTGTACATCAAGAACTACAACCTGGAGACGCTCGGCGCCGACGGGAAACCCAACCCCATAGCGAGCATGATCTGCACCATACTTCTGGAAGTGGCGCAGATGGAACGCCTTACAATCATGGAGCGGATGGCGTCGGGCCGTGACAGGTACATCGCCAAGTGCAGGGCCGAGGGGATAAAGATGGGACGGCCCGGTACCTACAGGAAAAGCGACGAGCAGATGAGGACCCAGTACACGAAAGAGCTGGGCCTGCTGAAAAAGGGAATATCATTGCGGAACATCAGCGCGATAACGGGCACATCGGTCGGGACGATAAGGAAACTGTACAAATACCTATAATATTTTCAGGCTATGAAAGGAAAGCGGAAGAACACATCGGACATCGACTTCGGGCGGGACAAGGTGACTGTCTATCTCACCGACGCCGAGTACGAGAGGATAGAATCCGTCGGCAGGGGCGGATTCAACGACGGCAGGGCGGTCAAAGGGATGCTGAGGACATTCGCGGCGATAAGGCTCTACGGACTGGCGGCGGAGACAACAGGCTTCGTCCCGATACACAGCGACATATTCAAGAAGATCGCCGGAGCCAGGAACTACGCCAGATACCGGGACGCGCTGAAGGCCGGCGGCTGCATTGACTATAAAGACGCCGTCATCGGGAAATATGAGGAGAAGATACAACGCGGTGCAGAGACCGTGACGCTGAACAGAATCAAGACCGAGATGCCGATGCGGTACCGTACCGGAATGATTCTCGGCAAAGACCTGTTTCCGTCAGGCAAGACATATCCGGTCATCTTAGAGTTCGGCAAAGATAACATCGACGCGCTCAAATCGCAGATTGAGCATATTAGGAAACACTACGGCGGAAAGACACAGACAAGCAAGCGCGAATCTATAATGGCTGTGTCCTGTGACGAACTTGTGACGGTGTCCAAAATAAAAGAGCTTGTCAAAGACATTCATAGCGGCAAGATAAAGAACGCGAGAATAATAACGCGGCATATCAAAGACATCAAGGGAAGCGGATCAAGGGAAGAAAAAGACTCCAAAGGAATAGAAGAACTAATAATAAGGTTATTAGATAATATTAGGGAAGAGAAAGAGGATAAGAATGAGAATAGTGAACATATAGGAGTAAGCGAACTATCCGAATTATTTGGTATCAAGCGTATTACGCAGAATATTTCAGCGCGTCAAAAATTAGGGTATTACGCCGGCCTCAAATACGAAATCGAAGCCCTTGACGACTGCTTAACGATGTCCGACCTCCAGCACCTCGCAAGTGTCAACACGGTCCCAGCTTTCAAGGATGACGGCAAACTGTATTCCCGTCTCGCGAACCTCAGGAAGCCGATCAGAAAGCACATCACCTACGGGGGACACAGGATAGTCGAGGTCTCGGACATCCATTGCGCTCATTTCACGATGCTGCCGGTGATATTCAGAAGAAACGGCGTTGACATCCCTGAGCAGGAACTTCTGCGGTTCATAGAGCTGACGCAGAAGAAAGACCTGTACGCCGAGATAGCCCAATGCGCCGACGGATTCGGCAGGGATGACATCAAGCCCGTGATGCAGCCGTTCTTCTCAATAAAAGACAAGGGGCAGTTCCTGTTCGACGCGGAAAGGGGCAGGCACATCGTGCTTGACTTCTTCAAGCGGAACTATCCACACATTCTGCAGGGGCTGCTGGACTGGCACGGCAGGTTTCCGGGCGTCTCGATAAAGAGCGTCGCCAACAAGGTCGAGAGCGACATAATGAGCCCGATATGCGACAGGCTCAGGGGGCTGGGCCTTCATCCGTTCCGCATCCACGACGCCGTCTATCTTCCCGAGGACGAGACCTGCAAGGTGGACTTTGACATCAACAAGGCGGTGTTTGACTACATAAACAGGAACGGGACGGCGTTGTCACCGCTCTGTTAGGTAAGCGAAAAAACAAGCCGGTAATTTTTAAGGACCGCCAAACTGAATGAAATCGGATGATTCCGCATATAATATACAAAAGCAACGTGAATCACCGTGGACAACACATTCAAGGACCAAGGCAGGAAAATACTCTACACCAACAAGGAGATGCTTGAGCTTCTCCGGGTCAACAACGCCACCCTGAAGAAGTACAGGGACGACGGGTATCTCGGATATTCAAAGATCGGCGACAAGTACTTCTACTAGATGTCGGACATTCTGGCTTTCCTGAAGAACACACACAACGAACCTTATCTGTTCAGCTAAACGACAATCATCCAAGCAACAATTAATATGGGCAGACAGACATCAACGATACCGAAATCCACCTTCTTCATAAAGAACAAGACGAAGGGACGGGAATCAATCCTCTACATCAGATACTTCGTGTGCGGCAAATATGTCGAGCACAGCACCGGGATAAAACTTCCGGCGGCTGACTGGGATGCCGACACCAGGCATGTGAGAAGATCAAGTCCGAATTACAAAAGGCTGTCGGCTCAGATCGACGTGTTCCGCTCGAAAACCGACTCGCAGATCCTGGCGTGCGAGGAACGGCTCACGCCCAAAATAGTCTCGGACATCCTTAACGGGGAATACGCGCCGGACCCGAAGAAGACCGGAAAGGTGGACTTCATCGAATACGCCGCCACCTACAACAGGCAGCAGTACGACCTCGGAAGGCTGGGATATTCGACCTACTACAACGCAGACCTGAACATAAAGAAGTTCGGGAAATTCCTGAAAGACAGGATGAGGATCGGGACGTTGTTCATCAAGGATCTCAGCGTCGATATGTTCAACAAATACATCCTGTACAGGAAGGACACGCTCGGGAACACAAGCAACGAGGGGATCAACAAGGCCCTGGTGCCGCTGTACAAGGCAGTCAGATACGCGGCCGACAACGGCCTGATGGAAAGGGGGCTGGCCACGTCGATCTCCACGAACTACATCGAGAAGAAGACGCGGTCCTACAGCGGCGAGACCGAAGAGGAGAAGGTGCGCTACCTGACGGACACCCAGTTCCGCGACCTGCTCGATGTCTATGACAGGACAAGGAACGAGACGACAAGAAAGATAATGGACATGTTCCTGTTCTCGTACTACGTATGCGGTCTGAGATATTCAGACCTGCTGACGCTGGAATGGCGGCATATAGACTTCGAAAACAGGACGCTTACCAAGAACGTCTATAAGACAAAGCGCTCGATATCCCTGCCGCTCGTGGACAAGGCCATAGAGATCCTGCTCAGGTGGCGGAAGACCGGCGGCAACAGCCGTTTCGTGTTCAACCTGCTCGACGAGGGATTCGACCTGTCGGACATCGTCAAGCTGAACAACGCAAGATTGACAAAGAACAGGAACATCCAGCAGTCGCTCAGAAGCGTCGGGATAAAGATGGGGTTAAAATTCAACCTGACGATACACGTGGCCAGACACACATTCGCCGTACAGGCCTTGAAGAACGGGATGGACGCGCACACGATAAGCCACCTGATGGGCCATTCGTCAAGCCTTGTCACCGAGAAGGTCTATGCCGAGTTCCTGCCCGACACGATCAACACGACCGTCCGCGAGCAGCTTGAAAGGAACGTCATAGAGTACTCTTCTTCCTAACATTGGAGGAATAGCTCCCGCTCAAAAATAAGACAACTAATTACCCCGTGACATACCTTAAAACGGCACAAAACGACAGTAGCCGACCTCGAAAGTCAGCTACTGGCATATTTACAAAAGATTGAAAATCAATCAGATATTTCAGAAATCAAGACTAATACTCTTCTTCGTTAAATTGGCCAAAAGTAAATTATAAATACTTGATTTACAAATAATTATAACTACTGTTTACTATATTGGATTGAAATTGGATAGTATGTTTCACTTTTGAAATCACTGAAACTTGACAATGACTATCCATTGGCAAATCAACCACTTATCTCAAATTATGAAGTAAGTTCTCGATGTCCTTCTTTGACTTCACAAGAACCGGCTCGCCATTGACATATATACACCCTTGAACACTTGTATCCGGTTCTTTGTCAAACAAGTCATCTACCTCAACTCCAAGAGCTGATGCCACTTGTTGCAATCTGCTCAATGTTGGGTTATTGTTCAAACTCTGCGACAAAGAGATCGGACTTATGCCGATATGCTGTGCAACTTCCGCAAGAGAAATATTCTTCTCCTTGCAGACCTTCTTAATGTTCAGTCCCATTTATAGTATGATTGACAATCTTGCTTGATGCAAATATACACAAATTATGAACATACTCATAATTTTCAATCAAATTATGCAATAATT
>OIEI01000326.1_pt1 | contig 19333 bp, 18 predicted proteins | sample 1581781 | NCBI WGS metagenome assembly OIEI01 (sample SAMN01760935, study PRJEB22395) | human gut metagenome | reverse complement strand
AAGCCGATGCGCGGCAGGTCACAGGTCACCATTGTGCCGTCCCAGTCGGAGCAGGAAGTTCTGACCCTCCTTAAGGAAGCGAAACATGCGGCGTCTTTTGCGGGCAACCCGTATTATGAACTGCCTGAAAAACAGGCTTGTGACCCCATTGCGGCCGCGGGCAGCCTTGCGGAGGTTTCGGCCGAAGAGGCGGCAAAGCGTTTTGCTGCGGCATTGTTTGCGGCGGATAACGATCCGCGCGCATTCGTGAACTCGGCGGAGATTTTCTCAAAGCAGGTCAAAACCCGTATCCTCGGCGATAACGGAACGGACGTTTGCTATTATAAAAACGATGTTGACGGCGAATTCGTCGTTCAGTGCAAGGAACCCGAGGATGTTGAAGTTTATCATGCATTCGGCTACGACAATCTGAATTGCGATGCGCTGCGCGAAAAGGTCACAACCGCGCTCCGCGAGGTGGCGGACAGGGCAATTGCCCGTGCGGAACTGCCGAGCGGAACTTACAACCTGATTCTCTCGGGCGAAAATGCGGCGGAAGTGCTTTCCTATTACATTGCGCGCAGCAGTGCGGGAATGGTCTATCCCGGATATTCAACATGGAAGGTCGGAACGGATGTCCAGCCCGAGATGAAAGACGGTGAAAGGCTCAACATGACCCTTCGCGCAAAGGTTCCCTTCAGCAGTGAAGCGATTCCCATGAAGGATCGCTCCGTGATTGCCGACGGCAAGGTTGAAACTTTGCACGGCGGCGCAAGAATGAGCTATTATCTCGGCATTGAGCCCACGGGCGATTATTCTGCATACAGCTGCGAAAACGGCAGTATTTCGTTTGAAGAAATGAAAAAAGAACCTTATCTTTACGCCGTTACATTCTCGGATTTCCAGATGGACACAATGTCCGGACATTTCGGCGGAGAAATTCGCCTTGCGTACCTTTTCGACGGGGAACGCGTTCGCATCGTGACCGGCGGTTCGGTAAACGGCAGCATCAATGCCTGCAGCGGCGGGATGAAGTTCACAACCGAACGCTACGACAGCAAGAACTACAGCGGACCGTTTGCGGTTATGCTTCCCGGCGTCCGCGTTGCGGGTTCGCTTGCAGAACAGGAATAAATAATTCGCCTGCGAAAGCACTTTATTAACGGAATAAAGCAGAAAAATGCGGCACTCGCTGTTGTTCGGCGGGTGCCGATATTTTAACGGGAGTACCAATTGTATGAGTATTAACATTGAAAAAAGCAGAAAACTTGCTTTGGTGGTTGACATGTACGGATGCCCGAACCGATGCAGGCATTGCTGGCTCGGCCGATTGCCGAATATTCCGCCGGAAAACGGTGCAGACGAAATGCTTGTGAACAGCTTTCGCCCGCACTTTGAACAAATTGAATATTACAGCTGGCTTCGCGAACCGGATTTTTGCGGGGAATACAGAGCGCGCTGGGAACGCGACAAGGCGTTGAGCGTTAATTGCGAACCGCAAAGGTTTGAGCTTGCAAGTTTGTGGCGGCTCGTCAGAGACGGGGAGTATGCAAAGTTCCTCCGTGAAGTCGGCGTAAAAATCGTTCAGCTCACATTCTTCGGCGGAGAGGAAACGACGGATAGATACATCGGCAGAAAAGGTGCGTATTCGGAATTGCTGAAAGCGACGGAAATTCTGCTGCAAAACGGCATTGCACCGCGTTGGCAGGCGTTTATAAATGCAGAGAACAAGGATGAAGTTGCGGAACTTCCGAAACTTGCCGAAAAGCTGAAACTTGCCGAACGCTGCCGGCAGATCGGGCAGAATTTTAAATTCTTTGTTCATGCGGGAAGCTGCGACGGTGAAAATCGCAAGCTCTATCCGATTCGCATCATCAAGAGTGACATCCCGCAATGCCTTGTGCCGTACTATTGGCAGTATGAAGAATTGCGCACCGAAGCGGAATGCGTTGAAAGCCTGCTGAAGCGCAGCGAGAATCCGGATTATTCCAACGGAGATTTCATTGTTCTTAATATTACGAATAATTTTGACATTTGGTACAATTACACGCATATGTCTCCTGAATGGAGAATCGGCAACCTGAAAATTGACGGTATCGAGGAAATAATGCGTCGTATTAACGAAGAAGACACTTTTGCACAGCGCGAAGCAAGGAAAATCACGTTTGCGGAGCTTGCGGAACGGTACGGCGATGCAGCCTCGGAACGTGCATTTTCCATCGGTGACTATGAATCCTATCTGTTTAATAAACACCTCGAACAGAAATATTCGGATTAAGTCGAAATATTCAGCAAGGAACCGAAGAATTTTTGACTTTATTTCCCGGGAAATTGAGCCGATCGGGTCGGACGGAATAATTATTTCCCGGGAAATTGATTCCGTTTACGTCAGTTTATGAAATGATGAAGGGCATTTCCGACAGGTTTGGAGATGCCCTTTTGAAATAATTCAATATGAAGTTGAATAATAAATTTACAAATCCTCAAAAATAGCGGTTCCGCTGCGCATTAGCCACGAACGCAGTACCGCAGAAAGAATCATGTTCAGTGCAAAAAACAGCATGAGGTAAAGCTCCGCTCCGAGTGCATGTGCACCGAGAAACCAACCGGCCCCGAACAGCAATACGTACAGCCACCCGCCGAAAAGAGCGAACATCACGCTTGAACTCTGTTTTATGGGCGTGATTTCGGTCGTCCAATTCAAATTCGGCTTTTTGAGATCAAGGAACAATCCGAATTCGGCAAGAAGGACAACGAGGGAAAGACATGCAAGGCTTACCGCAATCGTTGATCCTATCGGCACGGCAAATGCGATGCATGTGCAGATCGCGGCGAAAAGCACCGAAATTCCGGACAGCAGGAGCTGCATTGCAAGCTTTGCACGGAGGATCTGCTGCGTGGTTACGGGCATTGAACGCAGAATCCAAAGCGTTTTTCCTTCCAAAGAGACGGACGGCGCAGTCATATCGTTCATTGTGGACACAAGACAGACGACGGCGGCAGCAAGTATCGCAATCGTTCCCGTGCTGCTGTCGAAAAGCTCAAACAGCATTGAACGAAGAGCTGCACCCCTGATGAGAAGCAGAATGCCTGCAATGGGCATGATTATAACGCCAAAACCGCAATTGAGCATATATGCAGGGCTTGCGGTGAATCGGCTAAACTCACGTTTGAGCAAGGCGGAAAAAACGCCGCTTGCCTTTTGTCGTGCATTACGATTATACTTTGCGGTTACGGTATCGGAAGAAGCGGTTGCAAGCCTTAAAAAACTCTTCGACATAACATAAAATGTAAGCAATGCAAGCGCGGCTGTGCCGAATACGGGCAGCGGAGCGGAAACAAGGTTTCCCGCCGACATCCGCCCGAAAAGGTAAACAGGGTAAGCAAAGTTTTTGACGCCTGCCCCTATTGCGCCGGCATATTGCGTAAACTGCATTAAAAGGGTCGTGATATTGTTTACAACATAATAATACCCGCCGATAAACACAAGCGATATTATGACCGTGAGGAAGCTTTTCCGTTTCAGCTTGGAGGCGATTTTTGCAACCACCCAACCCAATGCGCAGGACAGAACAAAAACGAAGACGGAGATTGACAGCATTCCGAGAATGCAGCCCAAAAGCGTGCCGGCGGAGAAATCAATGCAGAGGTAAACTGTCGCTGCCGGAACGAACACAACCGCCGAGAACATCAGCCCCATAAGGTAGACGCCCAGCAGCCGAGAAAGCAGAATGCTTCCGACGGGAACGGGAAGGGAGAGCAGAAGGTCGTTGTCGTTTGCTTTGTAGAGCGCGGCATAGGTGTTGAACACACTGCCGAAAACGCCGAACATCAGCCCGATTATGCCGAACAATGCAAAATAGAGCCAGTCGAGCCCGGCGGCACGGAGCGGATTTGCAAGCTGATAAGCGCAAAATGCGAACATTCCGCCCAGCACGCAGACCATAAGAAGGGCATACAGCACGATGAACGCGGCGGATGCGAACTTTGAACGGCTTTTGCCCTTTTTGGGGTCATAGAAAAAGCTTCGGTTGAGTTCATAGAGCTGCCGTTTAAGAAGAATTTTAAGCATAAGTGCGCCTCCGAAGTTTATTCGGCTTCAAGCTCGAGAAAAACGGATTCAAGACTTTCATCGCCTTTGACCTCGTCCATGGTTCCGGAACGGATGAGCCTGCCGCCTTTGATGATCGCAACCTTATCACAAAGCTTTTCCGCAACTTCAAGCACATGGGTCGAAAAGAAGATCGCGCCGCCGTCATTGCAGACTTCCCGCATCAGTCCTTTCAAAGTATGCGCTGCTTTGGGATCGAGTCCGACAAAAGGCTCGTCCATAATGATAAGCTTCGGAGAGTGAATCCAAGCTGCGATAACGGCAAGTTTTTGTTTCATGCCGTGGGAATAGGATGAAACAGGCTGCGCAAGCGAGGCGGTGAGCTCAAACATGTCCGCATATTTATTGATGCGCTGTACCCGCTCCTCCGCTCCGATGCCGAAAATATCCGCGATGAAGTTGAGATATTTGATGCCTGTCATAAACTCATACATGTCGGGATTGTCCGGAATATAGGCGATGAGTTTTTTGCAGGTCAGGGGGTCCTTCCGAACGGAAGTGCCGTTCACAAGTATTTCGCCTGCATCAAACTGAAGGATTCCGACGCAGCTTTTGAGCGTTGTTGTTTTGCCTGCGCCGTTATGGCCGATAAAGCCGTAAATCTCACCCGGTGCAATGTGCAGAGAAAGGTCGTCAACCGCCTTTTTGCTGCCGTAAGTTTTTGTTAAGTGTTTGATATTAAGCATATTTTCCTTCCTTATAAAAACACATGAAATGACACATGAAATATTGTGTCGGTTTTTTAGGATAACACAGTTTAAAGATAATCGGTGCTTGATCATTGCGAATATTTTTTTCGCCGGTTCACACTGCATAGTATATTCAGCAGAACAAACAGCGCGACGAGCAGAACCGTTCCCCCGCAAAGGACGGCGAACATTGCCGGAAGGCTAACATCCGTTCCGAAAAAGCTGAGCCTGCAATCGACGGATTTCTTAATTACGTCAATAACTTCGGGAGCAAGACCCGCATCCGCTGCCGCGGAGAATGCACCGCGGAGGGCATGATTGCGAATAAGGCTTGTTCCGTATGTTCCGGGCAGAAACATAAGGATGTGCTGCAAGCCGGTGCTGAATTGTGCGATCGGCATATATGCGCCGCAGATAAAACCGTAACCCGAGCTGACGATCGTGCCGACGGCGGAAACCTGCCCCTGAGTCGTCAGAAAACGGTTCACAATGCTTGAAAGTGCGGTGCCGAAAAGCACAAGCAGAACAATGTCCGCAAACAGCAGCATCACGTCGGCAAAGGAAAGATACCAGCCGACCTTTGCAAGATAGATAAATCCCGCACCTGCCGCAATAAGGCAGACAAGCAGCGTTGAAGCAAAAGTTGCAAGATAATAGCTCAGCGCGAGCGTGGACTTTTTGACGGGGGAAACGGTGAGATCCCGTCTTGCACCCGTGACCTTGTCCAAAACCATGGTCATGTTGCAGCAAAATGATACCGTGATGCAGCTTACCGCAAGCAGGGAGGAAACCAACTGCCCGCCGACAATGCCGCCGATGAGCTTTTCCGCAGCGGGGAAACCCTCCGGAAGAGCGGAAATAAAGCTGTCGCGATACACATTTGCAAGAAATGCGGCATAAAGCACCAAAAGGATAACAGGCGTTATCAGCGAGGCAAAGAACATGCCTTTATCCTTGAAAAAAAGTTTGCAATTGCGAATAAAAAGATTGTAGCAGCCTGTCATGATTCGACACCTCCGGAAAGCTTTTTGCCAGTTGCGGCAAGGAACACATCATCCATTCCGCCTTTTTTGATTTCGTAATCGATGAACAGTTCGGGATGTTTCAAAATCAACTGCGTTGCTTCCGCCGTGTTTTTTACGGCAATGCGAATGCCGTCGCGTGTGGATTCAACTCTGTATTCGCCGAGAGCGGCGGCTTTTTCGGGCGTGACGCCGTAAAGCGTTACAAAATCACCTGTGAACCTGTTTTTCAGCTCCAGCGGTGTGCCTTCAGCAGCAATGCTGCCGGAATCCAATATTACAACGTAGTCTGCATCGGCGGCTTCTTCCATATAGTGAGTGGTCAGAAACACCGTAAGCCCGTGTTCAGCACGAAGCTGCATAACAACGCTCCAAAGAAGGAGGCGCGTCTGCGGGTCCAGTCCGGTCGTGGGCTCGTCAAGAATAAGAATCTCGGGTTCGTGTAAAAGCGCACGCGCAATGTCAATTCGCCGCCGCTGCCCGCCGGAGAGCTTGCCGATGGTTCGGTTCAGAAGATCACCGAAATCGAGAAGTTCCGAAAGCTCCGAAAGCCTTTTTTTGAACGCTTTTCCGTTGATGCCGTACAGTGCGGCTCGACTGCGGAGGTTTTCCCGAACGGTCAATGCCTGATCCAGCACGGAATTTTGAAAAACAACGCCGAGTTTTCGGGAAACGTGCTCAAAATCCCGCTCCGCATCCATGCCCAAAATCGTGACGCTGCCGCCGTCCCGTCGGAGCTGCCCCGAGATTATGGAGATGGTTGTGGATTTGCCCGCTCCGTTAACACCGAGAAAGGCAAAAAGTTCACCGCGGCATACACGGAACGAAAGGTCTCGAACGGCCTTTATCTCTCCGAAAGCTTTATTCAGTCCGTCAATGCGGATGATCTCGCGCTCGGTCGAAGCGAAGTGTTCACCGCACAGGTTGTCATATTGTGTGTTACTCATTAACATTTCCTCCGTTTTACTTCTTGCCGTGTTTTGAAGATGCAGCGGGAAGCGCATTCAAAAAAGCCGAAAGTGCGGCAAAAATAACGCCCGCAACGGGCCAGATGACCCATGATGTTTTGGGATTGCCGCCCTTGATGCCGAATGTTATAAGCAGATAAACTGCGGTCACAATCAGCCAATAGCAGGAAGATATGCGGCTTACGAGTCCGCTTTTTTCCTTCTTTACGCGGGTGTAGTCGCCCTCTTCGAGAAGTTTGTCAACGGCCGAATTATATGTTCCCCCGAGCACGAATGCGGCACTGCCGATGCCCGCAATAACAAGCGTAAGACTTACCGCCGCAGCGGGAGCAAAATCCGCATTTTCAAAGCAGACGGAAACAAAAATCGGAATCACCGAAAGTATGCAGAGCATGGTTCCGATGATATTGAGCCTTGAGGAGGTGTGCGCAAATGCAGCTTTGCGTTCGCGCAGCATACCGGCCACGCCGTATTCCGTTTCAAACGGTTCTTTTTCAAGAAATTCATATTCCTTTGCCTTTGCGCCGGCTGAAATAAAAAGCAGGACACCGATTGCGGCAAGCAGAATCAAGGCACAAAGACCGATGCCGCAGGCAAGGTTTTCGCTGATATTAATAACACGACTGTCGCTCATTGCGGCAAGAAAAATCAAAGCTGCGGGCGAAATAACGCAAAGAAAAGCTGCAAGCGCAATTCGCGGCGCGGAAACACGGCGAAGCTCAAGATAGGCAGAGGCCTGTTCCATTGTGACGGTGCGAAGCGGAGGCTCGGCACTGTCGTCGGAGGATTGAAAGGAAGGTTCGCATTCCTCGATTTCATCTTTAAGAAGATAATCGGTTGAAACACCGAAAATGCGGCTCAGCCGAAGAACTTTGTCCATATCGGGTACGGACTGTGCGCCCTCCCATTTTGAAACGGATTGACGCGAAACTCCGAGCTTTCCCGCAAGGTCCTCCTGTGACCAGCCCGCCTTTTTACGAAGATTGATGATTTTGTCTGCAAGTATCATTGCTGTGACCGTTCCCTTCCGTTTAACTTTTTCCGCCGCCTGTTCGCGGGCGGGTTTACTGCCGTAATGATACGCTTTTTTGCCGTTGCGGGCAATAAAGGGAGGCGGGCAATTTGTCAACCCGTGGCTGCGATATGCGCAACTGAGACGATTTTTGCCGTAGATACGGAAAAATTCCCATCACGGGAAAACCGCACTCCGTGCCGCTCCCGAAACAGGGGGATTCAGAGTGTGAACGGAAAAATATTTGATAACTGCAATTGCGCAATATCGGTTTTCAGTATAGCTTTGTTGAAAGTCGTTGTCAATATGGTTTGAAACAATATATGCGGCAGCCGTAAATTTGCCGTCCGATGCCGCTGAATTTCCATATTTTTTGTTTCCGAAAAGAATCATGAACACTTTACCGGGGGTGAATTGTTCGGATTCCGGGCAGAGGAGCATTGCGGTCGGAAACTTTTTCGTTAAAAACAATTAATCAGCAATTATCACAAAGAAAGCTTGACGGCGAGTATTTATAGGGATATAATGAGCAATTCCGGGATGACGCGTAAAATATTGAAATACTCAGGAAACATCCGATTTATTCTTGCAAACAGCATTGCGGAGGTGCAAATGGAATTAAACAACAGCAAAAATGCTGAGGCCGTCTTTTCACTTTCATTGCTTTCGGGCGGCGCGGCGCAGAAAAACGAAACGGGGCTGCTGCTGAAAAGCAACGAAAAAGCTCAAAAATACGGGCTTGTTCTTTCTCGGGAGCAGGCGGCAGCGATTATCGCAACACGAAATGCTGCATTGCAGCGCACGGGAAGGATGGAATTCGGTGCAGGCATTCTCGGCAGGATTGCGGAAGCATTCTGTGATTCGCCGTGGATTTCGCAGGAGGATTATGAGCAGACCCTGCATGAGGTCACCGGACTGTTTTATGAATTTAAAAATGAAACGATGGACATCGTTTCAGACGATGAACTGATTGATTTCATGAAGGAAGCTTTCAATGGGTTCTGCAAGGGTTCTCTCGAATTGCTTGCGGGACGTGCGCTGCCGATGCTTGCGGAACATGTTCGCAGCGGGGAACCGTTGGAAAGCTTCATTTACCGTGCGGAACAGTACGAACAGAGCTGAAAACGGCGGCGGTGTTTTGCAGCCGAAAAGAAGCTGAGGGATAAACAGCCGACTGAAAGGAGAACGACGGGAGCAATGGAAGAACACGGAGTTAAAATCCATGAAACGGAATCGGTGAAGGCATCCGACGGATTTGCAGCATCGGCGGGCGACAGCTTGGAGAAGCACGGGGCACATGCGCTTGACGGCTTCCGTCCCGATCCGACGGATTATTTTGCGTCACTTGTGCAGGCTGCAAACGCTGCGGGACTGCTTTCGGAAACGGATGTTTCAAGCTTGCAGGCGCAGCTTGCGGATCTGCTTAAAACGTTGGCGGATAAGCGAACGGGGGGCAGAAGCAGTTCATTGCCCGTTGAAGAGGGAAGAAAGCTGCTTCTTTCCGCAACATATATAATCGGGTTGAACCTGAAAAGGTATCCGAGTGCGGAAGAGGCGGCGGAAGCGCTTGTCAGTACTGCGCTTGTGCAGCTTTATAATGACGGCATGGCGGAAGCAAACCTTCGTATGAATCGCGCAAGGGGGCTTCAAAAACGCATTTTGCGAAACTTTTTCAAAAACCCCAACAGATTCTGGTTTTCAACGGTTTCGGACGGTATAAACGGGTTCTTTAAACTGTATTCGCCCGTGTTTTCGGCGCGGGAGATTCACATAACTGCGGACTATCCGCCGCTTGCGGGCAGGCCGAAACTTTGCGGAATTGAATTTGTTGAGCGGTATTTGCGTTATATTGACGCTGAAAATGCCTTTTTGCTTTTATTTCCGTCGGATAAATGCGATGGGCTGCTTCGGGAGCTTGCAAAGGATTATGCCGACAGCCCGGTGAACCTGTTTGAACCGATTCTGCTTTGTGCACTTGCGCTTGCACATTTCGGGCGCGAACCGCAGCGGCTGGACCTATCAGCAAAGGAAGCGGAAACACTTGAAGCGGAACTCGTTTCACTCGACTTGAAGCAAACTGCTGCATTTCTTATCGATGCGCTGGATAAATTGGACGCCGTTTTGAAACTGCCGAAAAGTGTCGGGCTGTATATCGTTCGCTGTATGCCGATTCTTGCAAGAACGGTTCATAACAATGTAAGTATCGGACGAAGCGTCTTCCCGCGGGTATCGGAAGCGTTCCGGATGGGTGAAGTCAATGTTCGGGACGGTGAAAGGCTCAGCGATGCAGAATACAGAGGGCTTCGCGAAAATCTGCTTGCGGCTCAAACCGCAGGCGAAAAGCTCGCGCTTATCACGGAAAACGTGCATTCCGCAGCGGACATAATCGATATTGTGTGCGATGATTTGCTTGACAGTGCTGAAATGAACGCGCTTGTCGAAATGCTTCCGCTGCCGGCATTCGTTTTGCTTTTGAAACGCTTTCCCTCCGTTGAGTTTGAGGAAGGGCGAAACGAAAAACAATTTGCGGAAGCCCTCAAGGCGCGCCGCAGCAGCCTTCCCCCGGAGCAGAGCCGTAAATTGGAGCTGATACTTGAGAATATGACTGTCGGGGAATGATTAACGATTATTTGTGAACCCGGAAGAAGAGCATTGAATCACAAAAAGGGCATTGCAAACGCCGAGCGGCTGCAATGCCCTGAATTTATGTTATGTTGCTTCCGAGAAGGTCAAGCGGCAGGATTTTTTCACGCTTCTTTAACTCGGAGCCGTTTGTGAGGCTCATTCGGGAAGATGCTCGGATTCATGTCCGGGCAAAATCCGACTGAGCTTCGGGTCAACAATGATTAATACTCAAAGAATCCCTTGCCGGTTTTTCTGCCGAGCAGACCTGCGCGAACCATTTTGCGCAGCAGGGTGCAGGCGCGGTATTTGGAATCATGGGTTTCGTTATACATGGTGTCCATGATTGCGAGGCAAACGTCAAGGCCGATAAGGTCGCCCAATGCGAGCGGTCCCATGGGGTGATTTGCGCCGAGCTTCATTGCGGTGTCAACGTCTGCGGGGGACGCAACGCCTTCCTGAACGATGGTGACAGCCTCGTTGATCATGGGGATAAGAATGCGGTTAACAACAAAACCGGGAGCTTCGGCCACTTCAACGGGTTCCTTGCCGATTTCGGTGCAGAGAGCTTTGATTGTTTCGAAGGTTTCGTCGGAAGTGTGCATACCGCGAATGATCTCAACAAGCTTCATGACCGTTGCGGGGTTGAAGAAGTGCATTCCGATGAGCTTGTCCGCGCGCTTGGTGCAGGCGGCAAGCTCCGTGATGGAAAGGGAGCTTGTGTTGGTTGCAAAAATGGTGTGCTCGGGGCAGATTCCATCGATTGCAGCATAGAGATTATGTTTGATTTCCATATTCTCAACGATTGCTTCAATCACGAGATCTGCGGTTTTGAGGTTCTCATAGTCGGTAACAAAGGTGATGTGTGCAAGAATCGCATCCGCTGCTTCCTGCGTCATCTTGCCGCGATCAACGCGCTTTGTAAGGCTCTTTGTGAGCTTTGCGGAGGATTTGCCGATGCTTGCATCGGTTCTGCCGTATGCGGTAACGTTGTAGCCCGCGGTTGCGAAAACCTGTGCGATGTCAAGGCCCATTGTGCCTGCGCCGATAACGAATACGTTTTTCATAATGCTTAGTTCCTTTCGGTGAAATAGTTGTTTGGTAAACTTCGGGCCGAAGCCCTGATGTTATTTGCCGGTGAATTCGTCTTTTTTTGTTTTAGAAACGAATGCCGTCATTGCCATTTGCTGATCCTGCGTTTCAAAGCAGCTTCCGAAAAGCTCTGCTTCGGCGGCAAGGTCGTTGTCAAGCGAATTCATGTAACGAATGCGCATTGCCTTCTTTGCGGCACGAACGGCAATGGGTGCGTTTGCAGCGATCATTTCGGCAAGCTTCATTGCTTCGTTCATCAGCTCCTCGGGGGGAACAACTCGGCTCACAAGCCCCATTTGAAGAGCTTCCGCCGCGCTGACAGTGCGTGCGGAAAGGATGAGGTCGGCCGCATACGCACGGTTAACCGTGCGGGTCAATCTCTGCGTTCCGCCGAAACCGGGAATGATACCGAGACCGACTTCGGGCTGCCCGAACTTCGCCTTTTCGGAGGCAATGCGAATATCCGCACAGAGCGAAAGCTCGCAGCCGCCGCCGAGTGCATAGCCGTTGACTGCCGCAATGACGGGAACAGCAAGGTTTTCAAGTGCGCAAAATGCTTTGTGACCGTGCATACCGAAAGCGAACGCTTCGGGACGGGAAAGATCCTTCATTTCGGAAATATCCGCGCCCGCAACGAAAGCTTTGCCCGCGCCGGTAACGATAAGGCAGCGAAGCTCCGTATCATGTGCGATTTCGGTCACTTTTTCATAAAGGCAGTCAAGAAGCGCGGAATTCAGCGCATTGAGTGCCTCGGGACGGTTGATGGTGAGAATGCCGATATTGCCGGCTTTTTCATAAAGAAGCATGAAAAAAAATCCTCCTCTGCCTCAGTTTTCCTTTTCAACTGCAATTATACTCCATTTGAAGGCAAAATTAAATGCTTTTTAAATAAATATATAATCATTGTCCGATCAAGCGCAGAATTCAAACAAAACAAAGCCGAACAGCCGCAGCGTTGCTGCAAACCGTCCGGCCTGTTGATGCAGGATAGGAGAGAATTTATCTTACCTGCATTGCCAATGCCCCCTGCTTTATGGTAAAATATAAATGAAGAAAGAACCCCGGGCGGAGACCTGCAAAAGGGTGATGCTCCGTCCCTGAAAGGAGAAATTTATGCATTACACTTACAAGACCGGCGGAACATGTTCCACGATGATCGATTTTGACATTATCGACGGAAAACTGCACAATATTGTGTTCACGAACGGCTGCAACGGCAATCTCAAAGCCATCGGTTCGCTGCTTGAGGGAGCCGATCCGAAGTTTGCAATCGAAAGGCTTTCCGGCATTTGCTGCGGATTTAAGAATACATCCTGCGGCGATCAGCTTGCGCGTGCAATACGGCAGGCGGTCGGCGAATAAGCTCTTTTGCAGCAGGGCAGCCGAAGATGCTTATCACAAGCACAAAAAACGAAATTGTAAAATCTGTGCGCCGCCTGCGGGATCGTTCGGCGCGGCGGGAGAGCGGGCAGCACCTTATCGAGGGTGAACGGCTTGTTTTTGATGCGCTGGAGGCGGGCATTGTGCCGGAAACGCTGTTTATTGAGCAGGGACGCACGGATTTTGAAGCACGGGTTTCGGCGCTCGGTGCGGAGTTTTTTTCCGTGAGCCGCGCCGTGCTTGAAACGGTGTGCGACACTTCCGCTCCGCAGGGGATTGCGGCGGCGGTAAGAACGCCGGATTTGACTGCTCCCGAAAGCGCGGAGGATTTTCCGCACGGGCTTATTGCTGCGCTGGACGCATTGCAGGACCCCGGCAATCTCGGAACGATAATCCGCACGGCCGATGCAATGGGTGCGGCGGCGGTTCTTCTCGGCACGGGCAGCACCGATGCATTTTCCCCAAAGGCTTTGCGTGCCGCAATGGGCAGCACATATCATCTCAGGATTTTTCAATGCGAACTCTCCGAAACTCTGCCGAAGCTGCGGGAAAGCGGGTTCTCGCTTGTTTGCGGACATTTGGCGGGCGAGGAGCGGCTTCCGATGCTGAACCGTGATTGCGTGATTGTTATCGGGAACGAGGCGAACGGCGTTTCGGACGGCATTGCGCGGCTTTGTTCGCTTTGCCGCCTGCCGATGCTCGGGCGGGCGGAGAGCCTGAACGCATCCGCTGCGGCGTCAATACTGATTTTTGAAACGGCAAAAAAAATCAACGGAATCGAATTCTGATTTTTGTTTTTTCCTTACAGATATTTGATATTTGATATTTGAACGAAGCGGAGTCGGTTCAATCAAAACTGTTTTACAAAGCTGACTTAAAACCGAAACGGAGGCTGCGGAATGGGCGCAAAGCTGAACATGGATACCGGCGGAGAAATCATCAACTGTGCCGCAAAGCTCTTTGCAAAGCGCGGGGTTGGAAGCGTCAGCCTGCGCGACATTGCCGACGAACTCGGAATAAGCAAAGGCACACTGCATTATTATTTTAAAACGAAAGAAGATTTAATATGTTCATGCGCAGAGAATTGCGTTGCCGTCATCGGCGACGGGGTTTTTGAGCTTATGAACGGTGCAGCTCGCGGAGGAAGTGCGGAGAGCGTTTGCGAAAAATTTGTTTCCGCTTTTTTTGACGATGCCTCGCTTCCGAAGCTTCTGGTCGGGCTGCTTTGCTGCGAGTGCGGAAGAGCGGCGGAAATCTGCCGCTCCGCAATTGAAGAATGGCGCGTGATGTTTGAAGTTGCCGCACTTCGCCTTTCGCCGCGCAGCGGAGGGCAAACGGAGCTTTCACAAGCGGCAATTCCAATCATTCTCGGGTTTGCGGCAGCTCAGGCCGAGACGCAAGCGGCGCAAAAAGCAGCAACGGAGGCCTTGGCGGCTTTGATTTTGAAAAAATGATTAAGCAATAAAAAAAGTATACGTCAGAGGATGCGGGGCGGAAGAAGCCTTTGCATCCGTTTTTTTGCGAAAACATGCATAAAACGGATTATTTGAAGCGTGGGCAGAGCCGCCGCAAAAATAATAAACCCGCAGCGGGTCAAGTCGTGCTGCGGGTTTATTGAAGGAGACAGAAGCCTTTGAAGATTTGCAACAGCATAGTTCCGAAAGGGAGAAAAGAAGAACTTTGACTGAAAACTTCAAGGCCATGAAAAAGCAGTCGTGCAGGAACAATCAGCCTCTTGTTCGGCGTTTGCCGCAGAGAACCGTTCCCGCACCGCAAACGATTGAAGCGATGCCGTATGCGATGATTGCACCTGTTCCTGTTGACGGAACGGACGGGGAGGGAACATCTGTCGGAGCAGCGGGTTCGATTGTCGGATTTTCTGGAACATCCGTGGGATTTTCGGGAACATCGGTCGGATCTTCGGGAGCATCGGTCGGGTTTTCGGGAACATATGTGGGATTTTCGGGTGTATCTTCGGGGTATTCCCAGCTTACGCCGTCGAAATACGAACACCATTCGTTAAGACTGGCTTCATCGGCAAAGATATTCACAAGGTGATTCGGCCATTGTTCGTAGGGAGCGTAATCCTGATTGATATAAATCTGAAGATCGCTGAAGGGGTAGCCCGTTGTGTCCGTTGTGTCTATGCTGCTTGTGAAAACATAGCAGCCGTTTTCGGTCGGCATATCGGTGAAATAATGTGGTTCATAAAAGTCGTAGGCGATTTGAACAAAACTGCGTGCGGGGTCCGCGGCGGCGGGCAGGGAGAAGCGGATCGTGACCTCGGATGAATGCGCAAGACAGTATTCGTCGGCAGCATCATAGCCTAAGCTTTCCTCCGGGTCGTGAACGATTATCTGCTCCGCAGGGAAATCGAGCGAAACGGAAACGGGCGCATCCCGCCGCGAATCCGCAACGGCGGCAATGCTGAAGCAGCAAAGAAAGAGCATCAGCACGGAAGCAAAAGCAAGCAGTTTTTTCATAGAACGCCTCCTTGATATGATATACCAAGCATAACAGATTATAGCGCAAATGTCAACAGCTTTTTTCAAAAAAATGGCAAAAAAATGAAATTATTTGAAAAAAGAAAGGCGGAGCGGGCCGATGAGCAATATCGAACCCGTTTCGCCGCGCATGGGCTTTGACACAGCCCCGTTCAAAAACGATTCAAACAATTTAAAAAGCAGCTTGCGGCATCAATTCAGAACCGGAAGCAGAAGCTCAATCAGAAGAACGCCTCCGACGGCTGTTGCAACTGCATAAACTACCGACAGTAAGAACAGTAAGAAGGCTGATTTTATTCCCACCCGGAGAGCCGCTTCTCGCGCAAACGGAAGAACGCAGGCAAAAACGGCTATTTCAAGCGCCTCCGACGCATAAAAAAGGGGACTTCCTTTCAGGTAGAGGCTGTAAGTCAGGTATGTCGTGCCTGCGCTGATATAAAGCAGAAGCGCGGTTGCGGCAAGAAAAAGGAAGATTTTTTTGAGAACGGCTTTCATTGCAGGTTCCTTTCTTATTCATGATGGAGACTGTATACTGAAATACAGTCTCCATTTTTAGTGCATCTGACATATGTTCGTGTTCTAATAATTGTAATAAACTCCGAACTTATCAATACGCCAATCACTGTAAATTCCGGGGAATGGATTTGGAATCGTGGATTTTCTGGGTATTGTGGTGTAAAACCGATTGACCATGTCCGATGACCACATAAACTCAACTTGCATATACTGATTATGCGACATCTTTTCGAAGCATTTGAGCATAGCAGATCGATCCAAACTACGTAACCAGTTCCATCCCATCCCGATAACGACACTAACGGCTAAAGACGCAATAGCTGCAGGAGCTTTTGCTAATCCCAACATAGAACAAATTTTGGCACTTAATGCAGTTTCAGTGATACCAAGAGCAAATGACTCGCTTAAGTCTTGAAAGAAATTATAGTTCGCACTTGCAGCGAGAATGGTAGCGGCAGTATCCCATGTCAAAAAATCAACTTCCAAGGTATATGTACCAGAAAAAATTTCAGCAAGTGTTAACGGAGAACGATCTGAAGATGTGTCACGAGTCCAAGCAACACCAATTTTTCCAGAGTAGTATTGACCACCTGTGGTTGGCTGAACTCCGCAGGGAGAGTATATATTTTCTTCTTGCGCTGTTCTAAACAGATCCATGGCGGATTGGAATTTCAACCCGAACGATAGTCCAGATATCCCCATACGGATTTCATCTTCAGAATAACTATTTGAAGAAACATGAAAAGCTTTTTCAAATAGCAATGAAGCTTCCACAAGCGATAGACTTGCCAATTCTTCGTCACTCATAATCACAAGTTCTTCAACATAATGCCCAACGATATTGTTAGGATCTTGCTTTTGCTGTGCAAATGCTGTTGCTGAGATTGCCCATATCATAGACAAAACAAGCAAAAACGAGACAATTTTTTTCATTAGACGTACCCCCTCGCAAACAAATATGTTATATGTTGATTGTAACATAATATGTTAACAATGTCAATAGTTGGAAAAGTAAAGTTTCTATATTTAACTCTTAAAAACGTATTAGGCGGATATTATTCGGTTGTGTTTGCTATAAGTTGGTTTTTAAACATGATATCACGACAATAAACTAACAAAATCACGCTTTTAGATAATACACCTATTAACACAAAGATACATAAGACGGTCTTTAGACGCAATTAAACAGCCGCACCTACCTTTGTCGCCAGTAATTAGAAGAGTTAAATTTTTTCTCTTTTAATTGTGATATATTCAATTCAAAACAAATGTCAGTCCGCGCGGAGAAGCTCCGCAAGCGTTTCAAAAACAAAATTCACGCTTGCATTGCGGACAGCCTGCCTTCCCGCCGCACCGAAATGCATGGTTTTTGAAATTTCGAACTTCGGAATGCCGCATTCCGCTTTCCCGCCGAAATAAAAGCCGAAGCAGACGGTTCCGACGGGTTTTTCGGGTGAGCCGCCGGAAGGCCCTGCAATGCCGGAAATGCCGACGCCGATTTCGGCATTTGCCGCCGCCGCTGCGCCTTTTGCCATGGAGAGTGCGACACATTCGCTCACAACCCCGTGTTCCGCAATGGATTCCTCCGCAACGTTCACGAATTTCACCTTTGCTTGGTTTGCATATGTCACGAATGAGGCATCGAGAACATATGAAGCGTTCGGCACGTCCACGATACGTGCGGCGGCAAGCCCGCCCGTGCAGGATTCCGCAAAGGAAATATGCAGGCCGTGCTTTATCAGCGCATTAACGACCCGTTCCGCAATCGCAAAGCACGCAGCGCCTTGTTCATCTTTCAAAACATATTGAGAGCATTTGTTTATAATATCGTTCATGATGATTATTTCCTTTCTTTTGGTTTAAGTCCGCATATACACAGCAGTTATATCTATGAGTTTATCAGACGGCGGCGGGAATTGCAATGCCCGAATTCGGTTTGAAAAATGCAATAAAACTGCAACAATGAAAGTTTAAAACAATATGAAAACACAACAATTTAACACATCTGCTTAAAATTTTTTCACTAATATTTCCCGTTTTGGGCTTAACAATGTACCGAACATGTGCTATAATATATGCATGTCGGCAGCATCGGACTGCCTGCAAAAAAAGTTCGAAAGGGAAAACCATGGCAAAAAGATTTTTGAGTGCGATACTCGCGCTTTCGCTTGTGCTTTCGCTCGGATTGTAAAATTCAAATCGGGTGAGTTCAGAATTTGAATGAACCGAAAGTAATCAAAAAATAAAAATCCTCCGTTTCGGCTTTTCGTCGGAAGGTTGGGGCGGAGGATTAAATTTATATATATTGACACATTGTACCGAATTTGATATACTGAACACAGACAGAGCAGCTTCACTGCCGCCGGAATGTGCAGCGGAATCAGCGGCACGGTCAAAAAAATATTGGAGAAAGAAATGTACGAAAACGACCAAAATTCCGTTAACGGAGAATTAAAACAGCCGAAAAGCTTTGAACAGAATGAAAACGATGAGTTTGCTCCTGCGGGTGAGGACTCAAAAAACGAATTTACTGCCGCGGAATCCGAACCGAACGGTGAGCCTGCGGGCGGTTCGGAATACGAGTGGAATCACTATGATAAAACCGCCGCACAGCCCGAACCGAAGCAGGTCATATACAAAGAAAATGTATTCATGGGAGTTTTGGGCGCGGTTCTTTTCGCAATTCCCGGCGGTGCGCTGACATTCGCACTGTCAATTTTCGGTTACATTGCTGCCATAAGCGGCATTGCGACCGCCGCACTTGCAATGCTCGGATACAGAATCTTTTCCGGCGCAAACAAAAACAAGGGCGTGAAATCATCCGTTGCTTCCATTGTGACTTCGGTTATTGCAACACTCCTGATGCTTCTTTCAACCGTTTCGGGAGAAGACTGCGTTTCACCGCCGATTTATAATCGCGCGACTTCACTTTCTTTTTGACTGCCGAATACAGTATGTTCTTTTTGAAATAGCCTTTTTGCCAGCGAGCCATAACTTTTGCAATAACTTCGTTGCCTGCGGGATTGACGCGGATTTTGTAGTCAGTCAACACAATCGTAACTTTATCCGTGGGTTTCACGCCGTTTAAGCACACGATCGGTTGCGTATTGCACGTTTCATCGCTTTGAAGAACCTCGTTTAAGTACACTTTGACCTGTGCTTTCGACACGTCCGCGAATGAGAAACTCAGATTGCGTTTTTCGGGGATAAGCGACAAATCGCCTTCCGACGGATGCAGCGTGAACGTAACGTCCTTACCGTCGTTTTCGGACACTTCCGCTTTCGTTTTGACAAACGATACGTCATACGACAAATCCTCGCCCTGGTCTTCGTAAAGCGTGAATTCGTTGTTTCCGCGATAAATCAAAAATTCCAGATTTTCGGGGTTTTTCACGGAGTTTCCGCCGTCGCCCGAAAGCGGGATAATCGCGCCTTCTT
>OIEI01000321.1_pt1 | contig 19414 bp, 17 predicted proteins | sample 1581781 | NCBI WGS metagenome assembly OIEI01 (sample SAMN01760935, study PRJEB22395) | human gut metagenome | reverse complement strand
CCCCAAGCGTTCCGTGATCGTTTACAGCACGCGTATGGACGCGGACGGTATGGTTGAGCAATACTGTCTGGACAAGAGCTTCTGCGTGGAGTCTATGATCGATGCGGAGAGCTGCCTGAAGGATATGTCTGTGCTGCGGGACGCTGATGCGGTGTTCCTTGGCGATGTGAGCAGCTGCGAGCGAAACGATATTTTGAAATACTGTGTGGCGCATGATATTGACGTCTATGTGACGCCGCGCATCGGCGATACCTTGATGCAGGGCGCACAGCAGGTGCAGATGGCGCATCTTCCCGTGCTCCGGGTGGGGCGTTATCATCCGTCGCCGGCATATCTGTTTGTCAAGCGCGCATTTGACATTGTGGCCTCAGCCCTGGCGCTGCTGGTCCTGTCTCCGCTGTTTCTCGTGACAGCGGTCTTGATAACGGCCTATGACCGTGGGCCGGTGTTTTACACGCAGGATCGTCTGACGAAGGACGGGAAGGTTTTCAAGATCCATAAATTCCGCAGCATGCGCGTGGATGCGGAAAAAGACGGCGTTGCTAGACTGTCCACGGGTGATCGTGACCCGCGCATTACGCCGATAGGGCACATTATCCGCAAAACGCGCATTGATGAGTTGCCCCAGTTGGTTGATATTCTGAAGGGGGATCTGACCATCGTTGGCCCGCGGCCAGAGAGGCCGGAGATCGCGGCACAGTACGAAGAAGCGATGCCGGAGTTTCGCCTTCGTCTTCAGGCCAAAGCCGGCCTGACGGGCTATGCACAGGTTTACGGAAAGTACAATACGCGCCCATACGATAAGCTGAAGATGGATCTGATGTATATCTCGCATCCCAGTATCATAACAGATTTACGCATTTGCTTTGCAACGGTAAAGATCCTGTTTATGCCTGAAAGTACCGAGGGAATTTCTGAGGGTCAAACCACGGCAATGAGTGGAGAAAACCACTAAATATCGACGTTTTCGTACATTTTGAGTTGCTAAAAACTGGAAAAAAATTCCAGAGTGAAATCAGGCATAAATGCACCGCTTACAGTAGCGTTAAGCTGGAAAGCGGGCGAATTGCCCTGCATGGGGGCGATATAGCACTCATGATAGTGCAAAATGCCGAGAACCCAAGCGTGAGAGAGGGCAAAATGAAGTTGAATGGAGGCGTTTATGCCCCGAAAAAGCACTTGTATGGATGCGACGGTAGCTCGTGGGCTTATGTCTGATTGAACCATGATGGTATTACCGACACTGTGGTGATTATCACATAACGGTTTCGGAACTTGACGATGATAACATCATCTGCGATTTCATCCCGGTCTTGGAGATAACAAGGCGGATGTGAGCAAGATGGTGATAAACACATGGTCGCAGAGATGCTCATTCGTGTGGGGGAATCTGTCATAAGCAGGGGAGCTACCGTAGCACGAATGAGTGGAGCCTGGAATAAAGGCAGGGGCTACCATGGCATAAAATGATCTCTACGGGAGGGAAAGTGAACGATGGATTTTGCAAGCTTTCTGCGCAGAATCAAGAAGGAACGTCTAATAGAAGATCAACAGTTTTGCTTTGTGTTGGGTGCGGGTGCCTCATATAGTTGTGGGATTCCCAAGGCAAGTGAGCTGGCCGATAAATGGTATGATGAATTGCTTCAGGAGTCTTTACAGTCTGAGCAGTGGCAGTGGAGAAAAATTCTGAAAGATTCCAAAGAGAAAGCACTAGATGAGACAATCAATGCGTTGAAAACCGACGAGTCATTGTTTCGTCAGGTTCTTTCGCCTATGACATGGGAAAATGATGGCCGATTCACACTCGCCGACTTAATACGGATCAAGTTTACAGAAAATGAGAGCGAGAAATATTCAAGGCTTTTTTCGGCTGTTTATCCCACGCCAACAATGCGTCGAAACTATATAAAGAGCTTTGTTCAAGGTGCTAAACCTGGACAAGGTCACGAAGCACTAGGACAGTTATTGTGCAAGACGAATAATAATATTGTCATTACCACGAATTTTGACACACTTGTAGAAACAGCGATTCACGAAAGTGGACACGGCAAAGACCTCATCACTATGAAACATTGTAATGATACGACATGCTCTGCATTTGATGCAGAGGGGTCTTTGAATCCTGTTTTTCAGCAACAGAGGAGTAATGCGGCTCTTGTAATCAAAGCGCACGGAGACTTAGATAGAGCGGAACAAAAAAATACAATTGAAGAACTTCGCCAATTGCATGATGATTTTTATAAAAAATTAAAGTCAATATTTCACAATTACAAACCGATTTTCATTGGCTATTCGGGAAACGACAGTGGGCGTGTAGATTTGCTTGTGCGATATGCGAATGAAGTACAGAGAAAGTCAGACAATTGTGGTTGTTATTGGCTGATTTATGGAGACGATATGTCTCATCCAGAAGATTGTCTTCCAGAAAGGGCACGGACATATTTAAGACAAGTAAATGGTCAATGTATTACACACAAGGGATTTGAATCATCTATATGTGAGATAGCTGATGCGTTGTTGTCGGAAACAGGAGGATCCATGAAGCCTACCCAAAATATAAAAGAAATTCCGAAGGATGAAATTAGCATTACTGAACGAAAAGAGAAAACCGATTTTCCAATTGAGGATTCTGGGTTCCGCTATGAAATGATGTTGCGTAATGCATCTATTCACCGAGATACATGGGATTGCACGATTGACTAAGGAGGATATTTTATGGAATCTGAGAGAGAACAAGTTGTCCAGCTCGACTTTGTTACGGTATCTTCTGCTGAAGCTATGGCAAGAAAACAGGAAATGTTGTACGAATTGGATGAAATAGATTCTATAAGTTTCTTGAGAAAACTTACGGAAATTGGAGAAAATGCGCTTTCTGCCAAAAAGCTGACTGGAGGAGTGGATGATTTCCATAATCTTGCGGTCACTTTTGCAAAAGTGGGCTTGCATGATATGTGTTGTGACATTCTTGAACGAGGACTTAAATTACATCCGACTGCAATTGACCTTCTTGCTGATTTTTTATCGTATGGTATTGAATGTGGTCGAGAAGAGAGATGCGAATATTATTACGATTTGCTAGTTTCTTTACCAGATGCCAAAATGACCTGGCGTGGATATGATTTTGCAATTGATTATCTTATGGAAAAAATTAAAGATTCTCAGAATGAACCTGATATATCCGAGCTGGTAACCCAAATTGACGATAGGCTGCAAAAATATAAAGAACATTTTCCAAACAGTGAGGAACCATATGTGTCAGAATCCCTAGTGCTTGCTTTTCTTGGAAAAGAAAACGAAGCACTTGAAGCACTAAAAAAAGCAATAAATCATCTGGCAGCTCCTAAGTGTTGCTTGCGATATGCAGACATTTTGATGAAACAAGGAAAATATGAAGAAGTTATTTCTGTAACCCAAAAAGCTGTAAGTGTATCTGCTCAAGAGCAAATGAGTGTAAATATTCCGTATCTGTTTTATTTATCGGGAATGGCAAAAGATGCTTTGATTCATGCTGAGGGGGATTATAAAAATCAAGACCGAGTTTTGGAAGCATACTCTGATTATAAAGTCGCAGAAGAACTGTTCGATAGTACGCGGGCGGTTTACATGAAAAATCTGAAAATGAGGATTAGGATCTTGGAACTGAAGTCTCATGTTCCCTACAGTAAAAGCCGGCAATAGTTCAACTCTTGTTTATGCAGAGCCCACAGAGGGTATTTCCGAGGGACAGATTACTGCCATGAGTAATGAAAAACCGTGATAGATATAAGAGCTTAATAAGAAAAAACGGCTCAGACTCTTGGAGAATGAGTCTGGGCTGTAATCTTTGATATGCGGAGAGGAGTAAGGACTAAGGAAGATGTTACATAAGGAGTTCGGCTTGATAAGCATTATCATGGCTGCTTACAATGCGGAAAAGACAATAGGGCAGGCGATTAACTCAGTGTTGCGTCAAACCTACACGGATTTTGAGTTGCTCGTGGTTAATGATTGCTCTAAGGACAGAACTGTGGAATTGGTCAAAAGCATTGCGGCAAAAGACAACCGAGTGCGTTTGATTTCTAATGAAAAGAACAGCGGCGTATCCTTTACTCGCAAGCACGGTTTGGAAGAAGCAAACGGCTCATGGATTGCGATACTTGACAGTGATGATGTGTGGGCTCCGGAAAAACTGGAAAAGCAGATTGAGCTTCAAAAAAGAACGAATGCTGATTTGCTCTTCACGGGTTCAGCTTTTATGGACTCGGATGGGCAGCCAATTGATTGGTATCTTCATGCTCCGGCAGAAGTGACCTATCGGCAGTTGTTGAAGCAGAATGTGTTATCCAATTCCTCTGCGCTGGTGCGTAAAGAGCTATACGCAAAGCACTATGCAATCGGAGATGGGATGCACGAGGACTTTGCGATTTGGCTCAGCATCCTGAAAGAAGGAAAGAAAGCCTATGGTGTGGATGAGCCATTGCTCATCTATCGCATTGCAAAATCATCGAAGTCTGGCAATAAAGTCAAGGCTGCGAAGATGAACTGGAATACATATCGGTATATCGGATTGAATCCGTTGGCGGCACTTTATTATGAGTGTTGGTATATGGTGAAAGGTCTGCTTAAATACAAGAACTTGAAATAAAAATAGGAGAATCAAAATGAAAGTATGTTTTATCAACCCTCCGTTCAAGGCTGAATACGGCAAGTTTTCTCGTGAATCCAGAAGCCCTTCCATAGGTCATAGCGGCGTTCTGTATTATCCCCTTTGGCTGATTTATGCGGCCTGCGTTGCTGAAAAGAATGGTTTTGAAGTGGCATTTATTGATGCTCCTGCTAAGCAGATGAACAAGGAGCAGACGCTGGAGCGTGTGAAGAAGGAAGCTTCTGATGCTAAGCTCTTTGTGTTCGACACCAGTACTCCTTCTATTTATAGTGATGTAGAGTTTGCAGGTGTTATCAAGAAGATGTATCCGAACTCTTTCACTATGTTGGTCGGCACTCATCCTTCTGCGACACCGGATGAGACTATGGGCATTAGCGAGTTGATTGATGGTTTGGCTCGCCATGAGTACGATTACATAGTGCGTGATACGGCTATTGCCATTCGTGATGGCGCAGATCTTGCTACCGTTCGTGGCTTAACTTATCGCAAAGATGGTGAAGTAGTCCATAACCCTGACGCAGAGCATATCACTGACTTGGATGAGATTCCCTACGCAGCAGAGTTTATCAAGCGTAGGCTCTGTGTGACTGATTATGTTTTCCCGGCAGCCGCTTTCCCGTCTATTCAGATCTTCACCGGACGCGGGTGCCCGGCACAGTGTAACTTCTGTGTTTATCCTCAGACGCTGCATGGTCATCGCTATCGTCTGCGCAGTCCGGAAAATGTCATTGGTGAAATCGAGTATATCGTAAACAACTTCCCGGACGTGAAAGAAATCGTGTTTGAGGATGATACCTTTACTATTAATAAGCAGCGTGTTTCTGAAATCTGCAATATGATGATTCAGAAAGGTATCAATAAGAAGATTCGCTGGCTGTGTAATGCTCGTGTGAATCTGGATTATGAGACCATGTGTCTGATGAAGAAAGCTGGCTGCCACCTGATTATCCCTGGTATTGAAAGCGTGAACCAGCAGATTCTGAAGAACATTCACAAGGGCACTACTGTTGAGCAGATTGAAGCCTATGTTGCAAATGCTCGTAAAGCTGGTCTGATGATTCATGCTTGCTACATGGTAGGAAATCAGGGCGAGACCCATGAGACCATGAAAGAAACGTTAGCCGCAGCTATGCGCTTCAAGACGGATACGGCGCAGTTCTTCCCGCTGATTCCTTATCCGGGAACGGGTGCATATAACTGGGCGAAGAGCAACGGCTATATTAATGGTAAGTACGATGAGTACATCCATGAGGATGGTACGTTGAACTGTATTATCAACACTCCGGAACTCTCTGCTCAGGAGCTGGTTGACTTCTGCGCTTATGCACGAAAGAAGTATTATATGCGTCCGTGGTACATTGGACATCGTCTTGCTCGTGGTCTGCGTGATCCGGAGGATTTGAAGAGAAGCTTGAAAGCATTCTGGCGTCTGAAAGACAGTCTGCTGAAGTAATGCGCTGAGGTGAAGTATGGTAATCCATGTAATTGGAACAGTAAATGGACAAGTCAATGAAGGAATGCGTAATGTCGCAACTCATTTGGCTAAAGAATTTGAAAAAGATAATACCGTACTTTATTCTGGCTTGAAGCAGATTCCGCAGATTGTACTGAACTCCAGGCGAGCAGATGCTACGATGATTTTCGCTCGTGCCAACAAGTTGGTCTATAGCTTGGCATCGATTGTTACGAAGATGTGCAGAAGCACTTGGATTGTTTTGGTACAGAAGCCGGATTCGGATTTCATGGCGAGAAACAACAAGCATCCATTGAAATGCAGTTACCTTTCCATCACGGAAGGTGATATGAAGGATGTAAAAGTCGTGTCAGGCTGTAAGAAAAAACTTTTTTCGGTGGGTATCAAAGCGGAAAAATTCGCACCTGTTTCAGTAGAACAGCAAAAGATGCTTAAACAAAAGTACGGATTTGACCCGTCAAAGCCGCTTGTTATTCATGTGGGCCATTGTTCAAAGGGACGTGGACTGGAGGATTTTGCAAAGATCCATACAGCGCAGCGAATGGTAGTGGCCAGTGGAATGTTTGAGGATGAGAATGTGGTCCGCGTCCTGAATGATGCAAAGGTGAAAATCCATAAGGGCTATTTGGAAAATGTCGAAGAAGTATATCAGATGGCGGATGCATATTTGTTCCCAACAAGGTCTGCGGAGTTTGTAATTAGCATCCCGCTTTCTGTAATGGAGGCACTGTCCTGCGGTGTCCCCGTGATTGGGTATAAAAGCTTTGAAAATCTGAATGAAATCACAGGATCTGAAGGTGCAATTACTCTGGTTGACAATGCAGAGCAACTGGATAAAGTTTTGCCTGAAGTAATTAAGAAAAAGAGTGACCATTCTCTGCTTGAAAAGACAGGCTCCTGGGGGAATGTAGCACAGAGTGTGTTAAGAATGGTTCGGGAGGAAAATGCATGAAACCGGCAATGATTAGCTTTATGGGCTTGGATGGTTCCGGCAAATCAACGAGTATTGACTATGCCTACGAACAGTTGAAAAAGCGTGGCTACAAGGTTGAAATTGTTCGAGCTGCTTACGTTATTGTTTTCCTGCGTGGAATTATTAAGCTCGGAAAAAAGATTTTAATGAAGAAGGACAGTGATCCTTTTTCAGGTGACTACAAGGCGTACTTGGAGAGCCTGCGTAAGAATGCGAACAAGGGCGGTGCCTATAAGATTTTCTCTTTCCTAACGACCATTGAGTTCAAATTGCAGATCTTCTTCAAAATTCGTTTGAAGCGTTTCTTTGGTACGACTTTGCTGGTGGACCGTTACATCTATGATAATGTCGTGACTTATGCGGCAAATTTGGATTTGGGCGAAGAGTACATGGAAGAAACCATGAATGGTAAATGGAAGAATGCACCGCGCCCGGACAAAATTATTTATATCAAGACTCCTGTAGAAGTTTGCTGCTCTCGTAAGGACGACATTCCCGATCCGTTGTATCTGGAAATCCGTAAACCCCGTTATGAAAAGGTTGCAGAAATGTACAATGCAACAGTGATCGCTGGTGATCAGGATAAGCAGAAGATGCTGGACGAAGTCATGGCAGCCATCGATGAAGTACTGCCTCCGCTTAAAAAGTAATTAGATAGGAGTAGAAAATGGTACGAAAACTGATAATTCTTGGCATTGACGGTATGGACTGGGATGTGATTGTTCGATACAAGGATAAACTTCCCAATCTGTATGGCTTGATGCAGAAGAATAACTACCCTCACTTGCGCTCGGTTTTCCCGGCGGATACAACTCCTGCATGGTCCACGATTTATACTGGTCTTGATCCGTCTGAGCATGGCATCATTAACTTTGTTAATGTGGGAGCAAAAGAGAATACATATAAGCCATTGGTGTTTGATGACAGTGCCTTTAAAGGCAAAGCTTTCTGGGATGTACTCAACAAACAGGGACTTTCGTGTGCAGTAATTCTGCCGATGAACATCAAGGAAGGCTGGGAAATCAACGGCCTGATGATTACTCGTCCTTACGAGGGAAAGATTCGTGTCTATCCTCAGGGCAAGGAGAGCATCTATAATCCGCGAGTTGATATTTTGGGCACCGATGGAAAGTTTACCTCGGAAAAGGATCTGCCCGCTCTGCGGGACGAGTTCTTTGCAAAAGTTAATGAAGAAATCCGGTTGACTCGGCTGGCAATCGAGAACGAGGATGTGGATGTCCTGTTCTCTTACTTCTCCACGACCGATGGTATTCAGCACGATTTCTGGCGGCACTGTGATCCAAACCATCCGGAGTATCCTGGCCCCAATGAGCATGAGAATGTGATTCGGGACATGTACATCGCCATGGATAACTATGTTGGCGAAGTGATGCAGAAACAACCGGATACACCGCTTTTGATTATTAGTGACCACGGTCATGGTGCACGTCCGGTCTATACTGTGAGGATCAATGAGTTGCTTCGTCGTGGTGGTTATTTGACACCTAAGGGCGGTGGAGATGGTTCCAAGCCGTCAACGAAGAAAAAGATTAAGAAAATCATCAAGAAGACCGCATTAAGTGTTGTGAAGGGCATTGGTTTGCCGAAGTGGGCAATGAAGCTGGCAAAGAAGTTCCCCGTGTGGAAGAGCTTGTTTGCATCCAGTGCCGATTTTGATTGGGATAAGACACAGGCATATCTAAGTGATCTTTCGGCTCTGAAGAATTATAGCTACGGTGGAATCCGCATCAACGACAATGTTGCGGACAAAGACAAGTTGGCTGATGAAATCGTTGAGTATTTGAAGCCGATCAAGATTGAGGGCGAAGATAAGAACCTCTTTGAGTGGATTGTTCGTACCAATACTTTTTATCATGGACAGTACCTGAATAAGTATCCTGAAATCATCTACCAGATGGATGAACGCTGGGGCGGCGAATGGGAACTTGGTAAAAATGTCTTTGAGAAGGGCGGCTTTATGTATATGATGTCCCCCGGTGGTCACCGTTGGAGAACGGCAATCATTTTTGCAAATAACTTTGAACTGAAGAAGAACAGCTATGAGATGACCGATATTTATGGGGTCATTATGGATGCGGTAAAGGGAGAATGATATGAAACAGGCGGAGCGAATCGGTTGGATTGATACGTTGCGAGCATTTGCGATGTTCGCAATTGTGCTGGGACATACTTTGAGAAACGCAACAGTAGTCTAACCGTGGCTATATAGCTTTCATGTTCCGCTTTGTGTTCTTACTTCCGGTATTGTATTCCATATTGGACAGAAAAATTTGGTACATTTCTAAGAGAAAAATTCAGAGCCCTCATGATTCCATATTACTGCTTTGCACTTGTCAGCATCGTTATTTATGCGATGCTAGGGAGTAAAATGGAAAAAACTGTCGGGGGTACAACGTATCTCCGGTTCAGAGCGTAATCGGTATGCTCTATGCTAATAGCAGAACAGGTTTGATGCGATGGAATATGCCGCTGTGGTATATTCCAATGATATTTGTACTGCTGCTTATGGCTTTTTGGATTTTCAGAAGCAAAGATGATCTGAAATGGAATATTACGGTGTTTTTGTCTTCGGCCCTAGTGGCATTCATCCTTTGCGAAGAAATTAAACTCCCCAATCTGCCCTTTGGATTGGAAACAGCAATTTATATGTTTCCGTTCTTTGCACTTGGAAAAGTGATAGGGAGCGTAAAGGATGAATTCACTAGAAAAAGTATTTTGGTGAAAATCGCAGTAACAGTAGGGTGCCTTGCGGTCGGAACATTTATGACAATTGGAAATGGACAGGTTTCGTACAATGCGGACTCTTATGGAACGCATGGTTTTGGATACTTCCTCGTGATGGCAATAATGCTGTGTGTTGGCTTTGTAAGTCTTGCCATGTGTTTTCCAAATGGTGTGACTCCAATCAATTATGTTGGAAGAAATACTGTGGGGATTATGGTAATGCATAAGTTCCCGATTCTGTTTTTTGTCGGACTCTTTCCTATAAGTAAAAAGCTAATTGGAACGTATCCTTTAGTTGCATCCAGTATGATTGCGATTCTTTCGATTGGAATGTGCTTGGCTGTTTCAGAAGTGATTTATCGAGTATGCCCAATAGCATTGGGAAAAAGGAAAAGATAAATGCAAAAGAAAAAAGTTCTGGTGTGGGAAACACTGGCGACAGTATCTGGTGGTCAGAAAATGACGCTGGCCGTTATGGATATGCTGTCAGATAAATTTGAGTTTTGCTGTCTAATTCCGGCAGAAGGGATGATGTCAGAAGAACTTAAAAAACGGAATATCCCGTATGTTCTAATGGGTGACCAGACGTTACCTACAGGTGTAAAGGGAAAGCAAGTGATTTTCCGCTACGGTTGGATGTCAGTTAAAAATGTATGGAAGTCACTCGGTGTGATTCGTAAGTACAAACCGGATATTCTCTATGCGCCGGGACCGGCAGCTCTTCCGTGGAGTGCAGTTTGTGGAACTCTGGCCCGTAAGCCTGTTATCTGGCATTTGCACCATATCTTCTTGGATGGTGCAACGAAGAAGTTGTTGAACCTTTGCGGAAACTGGAAGTCAGTCCGTGAGATCATTGCAGTTTCAAACTGTGTGGGAGATCAAATTGTAAATGAAGCTGCACACAAAAAGGTAAAGGTACTCTATAATCCCGTTGATGTCGAAAAGTATGCAAATGGTGACGCAACGAAAATAATTGTAGAACTGGAAGCTAAACTTGGTAGAAAGCTCCGGGGGGTAAAGGTAGTAACCCAAATCGGAGCAATTACGAAGAATAAGCGCCAGAATGTTCTCATCTCCGTTATTGCCGATTTGAGGAATCTCGGAGAGGATGTTGTTGGACTTGTCGTTGGAGATACTATTACAGAGGCAGATCGCAATTTTAAAAGAGAGCTTGAACAGCGGATTGAAGATTGTGGCATAAAAAATCAAATTGTTTGGATGGGATTTAGATCGGATATTGGAGATATTTTGGCTGCAACTGATTGTGTTTTTGTTCCATCAGAAGAAGGCCTATCACTTGTTGCAATGGAAGCAATGTCGGCTAAGCGGCAGGTTGTAACTATGAATTCTAGTGGGGCTTATGAACTGCTCAATCATGCTGGATGCGGAACCTTCTATAAAGAAGACGATGAGTCGAGTGTTGCAAATGCCGTGAAAAAAGTACTCGAAACACCGAATGCAGAAGAGACTGAACGTGGATATGCATTTTGCAGAGAGCAAACAAATGCGAATTTTAAAAAAGAAATCACGAGTTTGTTTTTGAATGCGTAAAGCAGTAACGGAGGTTTACGAGTATGAAAATAAAGCAATATGTTGGTTGTGCATTATATATGATTGCGAAACACCTTCCAGTTTCCTATGGAAAATTTGGCGGATTATGGAAAAGTTGTCGAGGGGGGGGCAACAAAACTGATGCTTCCCAAGTGTGGAGATAATGTTAATATCGAGAAAAATGCAACGTTCTCTATTCGAACTGAAATAGGAAACAACTCCGGAATTGGTGTAAATGCACATTTTTATGGGAAAGTCGTAATTGGAGATAATGTTATGATGGCTCCCGATTGCATTATATATGTTCGCAACCACGAAAGTTCTCGCTTAGATATCCCAATGTGCGAGCAAGGATCGACAGAGGAACGTCCAGTAGTTATTGGAAACGATGTATGGATTGGTGGACGTGTAATTATCCTTCCGGGTGTTAAAATCGGAGATGGTGCAATTATTGGTGCAGGTTCTGTTGTTACAAAAGATGTATCAGAATATGATGTTGTGGCTGGAAATCCGGCGAGGGTTATAAAGAATCGTAAAAGTTCATGAGATTTGAAGATTCTCGCATGACTTCCGGCGGAAAGGAAAACTCGATGAAGAATCAAGTTGTTGTGGGTATATTGCGCTTATTTAGCGGTCGAAGAAACAGTGGTTTACAATTGAGTTATTAAAGAAACTCCGAGCAGAAGGATATGATGCTGTTGGGGTCTTTGCTGGTGAATGCAGAGAGCCTGAATACATGACTGAGCTAAATCAGAAGGTTGAACAGTATGATCTAAGGGAGCATGTCATATTCCTTGGTCGGCGGAATGATATTCCGGATTTGCTCAAAATGATAGATATACTCATTATACCATCGGCATTTGAAGGGTTTCCATTGGCTGGTTTGGCAGCAGCAGCGGCAGGTGTTCCAGTAATTGCATGTGATGCAGCAGGCGCAGAAGAGTTCATCCGCGTGAGTAGAGATGGTGTTACATTTGCAGAGGATGATGTTGATAGTGCAGCAGATGCAGTGGGAAAAATCTTAGAGGGAAAAGAACAGTATAAAAAGGCTGGCATTGAATTTGCAAGCCAGATGTCTAATCGTGAGTATTCAACAAAGGTAGAACAAATCTTTAAATCGATTGAGTAAAGTTGAGGATGGAGAACTGATGAACAAAAAAGAAATCATCGTTGTGACAAATCCAATGATAGCAGCAAATCGTTCTGCAGAAGTAACACTAAGTAAGTTTTTGCGCGTAATAAAGCCATCTGTGGAGTCCATACAAGTAATAGGTGGAAATCTTAGTGTGGAAAATGACTTGAACGATATCCAGTTGATTTTTTTTCCGATTACTCGCCATCCTAATAAATTTAAAAGGATGCTCTCGATTATTGGTGTGCAGCTAAAAATGATGGGGGCTGTTATCCGAATTGGTCAAAAAGGCCAGCCAGCTTACTTTTGGATTGCGGATAAGATGATCCTCCCGTATTTTGCGGCAAAAATGAAAGGAATGGAAGTTAATTACTTCATCTACGGAAATGTCGAAAAAGAGGGCACCCAAAGTAGATTCACAGCATTATCAGGAAAGCTGATTCGATATATGGCAGCCCACGCTGATTGTGTATGTATGGAAAGCCCTTCCGTTGAAAATGAATGGCCATCTTTGAAAATTAAGCAAAAGAAAGTCATACATTTGTACACTGATACCATCGCAAAACCAGAATTCCAAAATAGGGACAATATATTTGGAATGGTTTGCCGGTTGACCCCCGGTAAACATGTAGTGGAATGTATCCGAGCTATGTCAGAAATTCATAATTTGCATCCGAATTGGAGACTGGAAATAATCGGTTCAGGAAAACAGCAACAAGAGTGCGAAAATCTTGTTAATGAATTAGAGGCAAAGGAGTATATTTCACTTCTTGGCTGGGTTGAGCATTCAGACTTACAGAATAAGGTGAAAAGTTGGAAATATCTGTTGTTTCCTACAGATACCGAGGGAATGCCAAATGGCATTATTGAAATGATGGGATTCGGTATTCCAGCTATTGCATCATCAGTAGGTGGTATTTCAGATGTGATCTGTTCGACAAATGGTTTCCTCCTTTATGGTAGTACGGTCCTTGATTTGAAAGAAAGAATAGAAAAGGCAATAGAATTGAGTGATAACGAGTATACCAAAATGGCTCGAAATGCGTATGAGACTATAAACAGAGAATATACATTGCCAGCTGCACAGGCGCAGGCAAAAAAATGGCTGTGAGGGAAATAATAGATGATATGGGCATGGATTGCAGCAGCGGTAGCTATTTCATGGCTGTTCTGTAAAAAAGGAATAAGTTGGTACCATTATATCTGGCTTCTTCTTCCAATTGAAATGTATGGCGTTACAATTGCAGGTGCTACGTTGAAACCATACATGTTGTTCGGTATATGTATTATTGCGAGTGACCTTGTTAGGGATAAAACAATTCGAGTCCCCGTGGCAATCATAGCTGCTGTATTCGCTCTCATCATTAGTGATTTTTTGACAGGGTTTGTGATGGCATCTGTAATGCAGCATATAATGTTCATTCTGGTTTTGATGATTGGTTTTTGCTATCAGCATCGTCAAAAAGATGGCATTGAATTTGAAGAGATGGGGCAGGCGACACTGGCAACAACAATCGGTTACGGAATAGTTTTTACTGTGGCTTGGTTAATGTTTAGTAGAGGTATTACGCCTGACGGAGTATATGCTTCAGAGCGCTTGGAACCGGGCATTGTTTTGAGACTAGCATCATTTGGCGGGAATGTTTCGCAGCGTATGAGAGGTTTTTGCATTGATCCGAATAGTGTGATTACGACGCTTATTCCTGGTGCAGCTTATGCACTAGCCAATGTTGTGTATCGTAAACAGGAAATTGTGAAGAGTATTCTCGCACTTGCTGTTTATTTGGCAGTAGTCGTCTATTCTGGTTCGCGAATGGCGCTAATGTGTACGTTTGTTATGCTTACAATATTCTTTGTTATTGGGTATAAGAGAGCAAATAATAAGCGTCAGGTGCTTGTAGTTGGAATGGCCATTTTGGGAGTAATCCTTATCGGACTGATCTCTAATATAGATGTTGTTATTCTTGAAGTTGCGAAGATGTGGGAAAGTATCTTTGGAGAAAGAGCGTCATTGGGTTCGGAATATGGAAGGTTAACGATTTGGAAGACAAATATTCAATATCTGATTGGAAACAATAAAGAACTGTTTGGGGTGGGACAGAACCAGATATATTTATTGACAGAAAGAGGTCTTGCCTGCCACAATACTTGGCTTGAATGGATTTGTGGAACCGGTATTTTTTTAGGTGTAGCTATTGATCTGTGGTTTATTTTGGCACCATTGAAATATAAAAAAAGAGCCATAGGCTTGGGCGATGAAAATACGAAAAATGCTATTCCACTTATTATGGCCTATGTTATTGTGGTTGTATGTATTTCTACAGTTGATAACATCACAAATTCAGTGCTATTGTTTCTAATGCTCATACTAAGATATGGGATAATAAATCAAAGTATAAAAATGGAAAGGGAAGCATGAAGATTCTAAAGGGTAATTCGGGAAATTCGGTTTTGCTTGCGGTGGTTAAAGCGTTCACTACGGTTAGCGGAATTTTGAGCACAATGATTATGTCTCATGCGCTAAGCCTTGAATTGTATGGTACATTCTCTCAGACGAATCTGATTGTAACAACTGCTACAAACATAACTGCGCTTGGGTTGGTAGATGCAGTAAATTATTTCTATAATAGAAGCAATGATGAAAAGGTTCAAAAGGCATATATCAATACGATAATGGGATTTCAGACGATAACAGGCATTGTTGCTGGTATCCTTATTATTGTATTATCAAACAATTTGGTAGAATATTTCAACAACCCAATGCTCTCAAGCTTCTTTTGGCTCATTGCATTCAGACCGTTATTTGCAAATTTGAATGTGTCGCTTCAATATTTGCAAGTTTCGATTGGCAAAGCAAAATCCGTTGCGATACGAAATGCTGGATTTGCTACACTTAGATTAGTTGTATATGCGATTGCAGCGTGGATTCTGAAAAACATAACAGTCGTATTGATTGCTTTTTTGGTATTTGAAGTAATCATTACAGTGTTTTTTGGGTGGACTTTTGTAAAAGAAAAGTTCATGATTAAGCCTTATGAAATTGATTGGGGTAAAACAAAAGAAATCCTGGGATATAGTATTCCAATGGGTATTTACGTTTTAACCAATTCTTTATGTCGTGACATTGATAAAATGCTGATAGGGGGATGGTATAACACTGATCAATATGCTATTTATGCAAATTGTGCCACATTGCTGCCTTTTGATATTATATCGGCTTCTTTTTTGACAATTTTAATCCCAATTTTAACAAGATATTTTGGAGAAAAGGATTATATACATGGCAGAATTCTCTTTAAAAACTATTTAAAAATAGGATATTATACGGCGTTTACATTTACGATTGCGTGTATGATTCTTTCAAAAGAAATGGTCCTGTTCCTTTATGGCGAAAAATATTTATCAGGTCAGACTATTTTTATTCTGTATACAATAGTTGACATGATTAAGTTTGCTAATATGTCAATTGTATTAAGTGCAAGCGGAAAAACAAAGACGCTTATGATTTGCTCCCTTGTGTCACTTGTGGCGAATGCGGGTTGTAATGTACTATTCTATCATGTTTTTGGCTTTATTGGACCGGCAATTGCAACAGTTTTTGTAACAGTTATACTGACGGCCGTTCTTGCAGAAATGAGTGCAAAGTCGCTGGAAACATCAGTCTGGAAACTAATTGATTGGAAAGAATTTTTAACATTTGCGATTGAATTATCAATAGTTGGTGTCATTTGTTTTATGGCCAAAAGAGCTTTAGAAGCAGTTGCAGTTAGTCCTATTATTATCCTTTGCGTACTAGGAGGAGCATATATTGCAGGAATTCTTTGCCTTAATAAGAAAAAAATATTTTCGGCAATGAAGGAAATTAACGCATTACATTGAGTTCCCCTCTTAATCGCGAAAAATGAGTAAATCAAGCATAAAAGTGTTTCCAGAAACGATGGTCGATTATAAAATTTGGAAAATATCAAGGTATACACTGGCATGACTGTGTGGCTCAAGTATATTCAAAAGAAGAGTAAGTAACAGCGAAGAATGAAGAGAGGGTACATATGGATGCGGAAGAAATCAAAAGCATAATGAGGCAATTTAAGCATGGAGCTGCGGATAGCGAATGGAAGCAATTTATTAAATCTATTAAGATTACTAATATTCACGGATGGACGGGACAAGAAATAGCTTTTAATTTTCCGGTGGTTGCAATTGTTGGTGAAAATGGTATTGGAAAAGTACTTTTTTGAAAGCATCTGTGTGTGCGTATAAAAACAAAAATGGTCAAACTTTTTATCCATCTAAAATGTTTGTAAGTACGCGCTGGGATGCGACTGGTCTGCAAAATGCAATAATTGAGTATAAAGTTCGTAAGGGAAACGAGGATATCAACCTTCGTTGGAAGAAGACTAATGATTGGGGATTTACACCAAAACAAGGAAAACCTGAAAGGAATGTGTTCTTCTTAGACATTTCCCGAACGCTTCCGTTAGATGCGACTGCTGGATATGCTAAAGTGGCTAAACTTGCTAGTGAAGAAGTTGGGGCAGTAACGGAGTTGACGCCAGAAAGTCTACAGAATCTTTCATATATTTTAGGTCAACAATATGGTAGGGCACGGTTCGTTGGAACAGATGTAGATGTTGATCGAAAAATCGGACTCCTGACAAAATCCTATGGTGAAATATCGCAATTTCATCAAGGCGCTGGTGAAGACTCTATCCTTGATACGTTCAAACTTTTACAGGATATACCGAACCAATCATTGTTGGTAATCGATGAAGTAGAAAACTCCCTCCATCCACAAGCACAGCGCCGGTTTGTTAAGTATCTATTGAAGCTCTCACGTGTGAAAAAATTACAGATAATCTTGTCAACGCATAGTCCATTTGTACTAGAAGAACTACCACCAATTGCGAGAATAATGCTTATGCAACTCTCGGACCGAAAGGAAATTGTTTACGAAGTATCAACGAATTTTGCGTTGGCAAGTATGGATGATGGTGAGCATCCGGATTTGTATGCTTTCTTGGAGGATGATGAAGCGGTTTCCCTGTTTTGGGAAATACTAAAACAAGATGCAGAGCATTATGAAGAGTATAGCAAGAAGATATCTGCACGCTCTGTTGGTAGTTGCACTGTTGTAAAAACATTAAATGAAATGAGCAAAAGTGGTAAGTTGCCCTATCCGAGCCTCTGCATTGTTGATGGGGATAAGGCAGAAGAAATTCCAGATTGCTTGGCACTTCCGGGAACACAGGCACCAGAAAGACAAATTATCCTCGATTTAAAGGAAAAAGATTGGAATAACTTAGATGAAAGGTTCGGAATTGGTGCTGGTTTGCTTTTTAAGTATTTGGATGATGCAATTCTTCTTCCGGATCATCATTGCTGGACGGAATACATAGGAAATCGTGTAAAGAAGAGTAAAGATGCTGTTTGGTCAATTATGATTGAAGAATGGTGCAAACAATGCGCAGAGAGTGAAAATATATCACATTTTCTGGAAAAGGTTCGTTTGAGATTGAGGAGTGCGGAAAACATTCATTAAATCCAAGCTTGCAATGACAGATAAAATGATAGTGGCATAATTTAATTTGACTACAGCGTAATACACAAGAGTTAAGGTCATGTGTTCCGCCACATGGCTGTGCTGCTCAAATATGCTACCTCTTCGTGGTGAACAGCAGGCAACGGATCTCTATCCGGCTAAAGCATATGATTGCCAAATCACTCTTTGGATGAGGAGAAAACTATAATGGGAAAGTATTTTGGAACTGACGGTTTCCGTGGCGAGGCTGGAATCACTCTGACCGCAGATCATGCCTACAAGGTTGGTCGTTTTCTGGGCTGGTACTATAACGCCCTGCGTGAGCGCAACGGCAATAACGAGCCTGCCCGTATCGTCATTGGCAAGGACACCCGCCGCAGCTCTTATATGTTCGAGTACAGCCTGGTCGCAGGTCTGACCGCTTCCGGTGCAGATGCTTACCTGCTCCATGTCACTACCACCCCTTCTGTGGCTTACATCGCCCGAGTGGACGACTTCGACTGCGGCATCATGATTTCTGCCAGCCATAATCCCTACTACGATAACGGCATCAAGCTGATCGACTGCTACGGTGAGAAAATGCCGGAGGAGATCTTGCTGTTAGTCGAGGATTACATTGACGGCAAACTCCATGTATTCGATAAAGACTGGCCGGAACTGCCCTTTGCCCATCGGGAACACATCGGCTGCACTGTGGACTATGTGTCCGGTCGCAACCGCTACATGGGCTATCTGATCAGCCTCGGAATCTACTCTTTTAAGGGCGTCAAGGTTGGTCTGGACTGCGCCAACGGTAGTTCATGGAACATCGCTAAGTCTGTGTTCGATGCGCTGGGTGCTGACACCTACGTCATCAATGCACAGCCCAACGGTACGAATATCAATAACAATGCTGGATCTACTCACATTGAGGGCTTGCAGAAGTTCGTGGTAGAGAAGGGTCTGGATGTTGGTTTCGCCTATGACGGCGATGCTGATCGTTGCCTGTGTGTGGATGAAAAGGGTAGTGTAATCACTGGCGACCATATCCTGTACATCTACGGCTGCTACATGAAGGAGCGCGGCAAGCTGCTGACCAATACCGTCGTTACCACGGTCATGTCCAACTTCGGCCTGTATAAGGCTTTTGATGAGAAGGGCATCGGCTACGCCAAGACCGCAGTGGGTGACAAGTACGTCTATGAGTACATGGCTAAGAACGGATGCCGTATCGGCGGTGAGCAGAGTGGTCATATTATCTTCAGCAAGTACGCCAGCACTGGTGATGGTATCCTGACCAGCCTGAAGATGATGGAAGTAATGCTGGCCAAAAAGCTGCCCATGAGCAAGCTGGCAGAGCCTCTGAAGATCTATCC
>OIEI01000314.1_pt1 | contig 19632 bp, 19 predicted proteins | sample 1581781 | NCBI WGS metagenome assembly OIEI01 (sample SAMN01760935, study PRJEB22395) | human gut metagenome | reverse complement strand
CTCCACCTCCTTCCATTTTTCTTTTACAAGTGCTTCCTTATCTGCCCTGTCCCCAAAGAGCAGGATATCCAGATAATACTCAACAACTGACAACTCCCTGAGAGCAGTCATAAACTTTTCATGCCATTCTTCTGTCCGTGTTTTTGGTGCATACTGTTCTTTCCATTCCAGAAGCAGGCTCAGATAATCCAGATAGGCTCTCAGGCATCTCAGATGTTTTTTCTGCCAAAGTTCTTCTGGTGTCGGCTCTGGCTTTTTTGCTGAAACGCTTCTCCTGTTCTGCGGTGATCCCCTGTCCCTGCCGGAATAAGGAATCCCAAAATCATCTGCCAGCTTCATGGCTGCATCTTTCAATCCAATGTCAAACAGTTGTGCCGTAAAATCAATGGCATCTCCTGTACAGCCACACCCGAAACAATAATATCTCCGGTCAACTTTCATGCTGGGTGATTTGTCATTATGGAAAATGCAGCGGATCAGTCCGCTCCTGTTGGGCTTTAACCCATACCTCTCCGCAGCCTGCCGGACGGTCACATTCTGTTTTACTTCATCAAATAATCCCAATTCGTTTCCTCTCTTTCTTAAATCTGCTTCCCAAATCTGGGAAGCAAGTTTTCACAAAAAACAAAAAAGCACTTTGTCCTGTCCTTACGGAATCAACAAAATGCCCTTATAGTTCCAGATCACTGGAATGTGATCTTCCTTTATTCAGTTGTTTTCTCTCTGCCTCTTCTCTTTGAATCTTTGCTACGTTCAATGCAAGTTTTTCTCTGATTGACGGCTTCACTTCTTTTTTGATTTCTTCTACAACGGCTTTTTTCTTCTCTGGCTGTTTTAACTGACGGACAACCCTCACAACAGCTTTTTCCATCGCATATTCGATTTTTTTAATCAGACCGTCCAGCCTGTTTATCGCATATTCCTTTTCTTTTCGTGATGCCTTACGTTCCGGACTCTGAATCCATCTCTTAGAATCTTCCGCAAGACGAATGTCATCTTTTCTGGTAGCCCGCATTGTTTCCTCTGCGACTTTATCCACAGCCTTGTCATAGGCTTCACTGGATACTTCGTCAAGCAAGGTTTCCACATCTTCAATACGGAGGGTAAGCTGTTGCAGTTCCTCTCTCTGTTCTTCAATCAGCTCGCCCTGACTTAGAATCCGGTCAGAATTGGAAATGAAATTTTCTTTAAATTCTTTTTCCTGCTGTTCTATTTTTTCTTTCTGTGACTGGATAACCTTTTCATTTGCCCTGACATGGTTTGACTGCCTTGCAAGTTCCAGATGATTCGCATTGACCTTATCCCTCTGCTGATTGAGCATTTCCTGCTGAACCGCAATCTCTTCTTTCTGCTTCATTCGGATATAGTCCTGTTTCTCCAGATACTGCCTTCCTCCATAGGACGGTTCTTCGTCAATTTCCAGTCCATGACGTTTACAGATATCCAGGAACATTGTCCGGCAGGCAGAATCAAAAACAACCTTACGGTTATTTGTCTTTGATCTTTTCTTTTCCGGATTCGGAAGTTCAAAGCCAAGTTCTTCCAGTGCCGCTTCCTGTTTCGGTTCAATCTCCCCATACCGGTTCGTAGCATCGAATACATGACGCTCATGAATATGCGGAGTCGCTTCGTCCATGTGCAGTGACCAGTCAATGATATGCACATTAGAACCAAACCGCTCATCGAACTCTTTCTTGAATTCATCAAAAACCAAAACCAGCGTTTCCACAGAAGCGTGTTCATCTATCGTCCCAAGCTGATAGATACTTTCTTCCGGACAGGTCTTTTTATTTTTCAGAACATCTTCCACCCCTTTACATCTGTCGGGGTGTCTTGCTTTCTCATGACGTTTATTCTGGTTAATCACATAATCGCTGTAATGATCCACATAGTATGCCATCTCAATCTGGTTAAAAGAAAAATTATCCTCTTTTCCCCGGTCTGCCATTGTGGTATATCCCTGATAGCAGTCCCAGTAAATATTCTGACGGACACGTTCATTGTCAATATGCTCACTGTGTTCCGGGTCAAATCTCCGGTCATTGTGAAGCGGATTGTAAACACCGTCTTTCCCAGATCTGCCGTTATGCCTTGTGCCTTTCAATTCACATCTCTCCTTTTTTCAAGTTGTTTCCCCGGAGGGGATTGCAGCGAAGCTTCCAAAAGTCTCTGTCCCCGTTACAGACAGTACCCAGTACCATATGGCGAAACGCCATATCACTGGGCAATGGCTGCCGCCCTTAACCTGCTAAGGGCTTTGCCCCTTAACCCCAGCAAGATGCTGCCGCTCTTTGCAATCTGGGCACAAAGGACTTCCAGCCCTCTGTACTCCCAGCAGACAAAACGTAACTCCTGCCGCTGTCCCTTCAGCAGGATCTCCGTTCCGTCTGTTTTTCAAAAATCCTCTGCATCGGATTTTGTGAAAATATAAAAATGGGTAAAACAAAGGGCACTAACTTTTTACGGTTAATGCCCTTTCCTTTACTCATTCACTTTTCAGATAATTCCTGTATGTATCATTCTGATAATTGCTTCAGAACCATTTTAACATTCTTCCTAAGTTTCATTCCGTCCCTCAGTCCCAACCGGTAGAAAAATTCTTCTGTCTCTGCTCCACTGTTAAATATCTGGTCGCAATATTTTGTAATGGCCTCTTCCTGTTTCTGTGGAAGTGTGGCAATCACTTTTTTATATTCTTCCTCAACTTCATCTGGTTCTGTCACAGACGGCTGGCTCAGTTTCCAGTCTGCATACTCTTTTCCCATATGCTCCGTTATGGTCAGGTTGATAAATTCTTCAATCTCTTTTGTAATCTTCATTTAAGAATCCTATTCCTTTCTCCAGTGGTCTACTTCATCAATCTGATTTTGATTGTTTCCAGCCACACCACTGCCCAGCCAGAAAGCACAGCAGGATATAAAGTATAAAACCTGCCACAAGCATCCTGACCGCTTCTGTGCCTGTCTCCTGTCCGAATCCATACCCTAAAACTGCTGTAATGCAGATGATCCCCGACAGGATATGAAATACCGTTGCCGACAGCCATGTGAAGAACATAACCACCAGTTGTATCATTGTCAGGCATATACGCACTGGCAGTAATACGATTTTCACAATAATTCTTACAACAACCATGACTGTCCACCCCTTTCACTGTTTCAGATAACTACGATAGCTGTCTATCACAGAATCTGTCACACCGCTTTTGTAAATCTTTCGGATATCAACGATTTTTTCATCTTTCAAAAGTTTCAGCCAGTCCAGTAAATCTTTTCTGCTGTTTGCAAAATTACAACATCTTCCGTCTGCATATTCAATCCAGTATCTCATAAGTCCCTCCTACACATACACCAGTTCATTTAAAATAATTTCATCTACCCGGCTTCTTGCATTGTTTGCCCGGCGAACCCATTCCATCTGATCTCTGCTTTTCAATTCTTCCGTAATGCCTTCCTGCTCCATAATCTGTTCCATGAGGAAATCCCTGCGTTCCAAACACTGCTCATTCAGATCTGCGAGATACGTCCAGAGCTTACCACTCAATGTCAGATAGGAATACAAGCCACTCTTGTAATCTTTCAGATAGTTTCTGTGAAGACTTCCATAAAAACCAATCTCTCTTTTCTCTTCGGGTACTGCGATCAGTGGCAGATAGATTTCCCCGACAAGGATATAATCCAGACCATTACTGTTATCGTGAATGATTCTTTCTAATTTGCTCATGCTGATGCAACTCCTTTCTTCGGTTCTGCTGGGGGAAGCAGTGATAGCGGAATGAACACACCTTTTGCAATATCTTCCTGCCGGATCTCTTCTTTTTTTGCATCCAGTTCGGCTTTCTTTTTTGCCTTTGTCCGTTCATAGTATTCCTGCTGCTTTCCATTTGCTTTTCTTCTCAGGTAATTCTGGTGAAGCCTGTCTTTTCTGGCTTCCCGTTTTTCCATTTCTTCAATTTCTTCCGGTGTCATTTTCACCTCACCGAAATGTGGCGGTAAATATCTGCCGATGAAGTTAAAATAGATTTCCACTTCCTGTGTCGTCTCAACGCTTCCTTTCCGGTCACGCTCATGCACCACAATCTTTTCTACAAATTCATTCAGCATGTAAGTGGTCAATTCCTCAAAATTTTGGTATTTATCAACCAGAGCAATAAACTTCTCCGCTGATCTGCGACCTTCTTCATAGCCTGATAATTCAGCTTCCATATCTGCAATTTCTGCCGACAAATCTTTCTGTTCTTTAGAATACTGTCCATCAAGAATCGCATAGCGTTCATCTGGCAGCTTGCCAAGAATATTGTCCTCATAAATTCTGCAGATCAGTTTTTCCAGTTCCTGCACACGCTTTTTTGCCTCTGCCAATCTGCTTTTCAATCTTGTGATCTCACTGGACTGCTGTGAAGTCTGTGCCTTTTTTACTGTCTCCAAAAATTCTTCACGATTCAACTGTGAATACTCCGCAACAGCCTTTAAAAGTTCCTTAATCAGCTCCATAACCACATCAGCATTAATTCTGTGCTGTGTCTGGCAGAGTGTTCCAACCGGAACTTTAGAATATGCAGAACAAGTATATTGTGGTACTCGCTTGCCATTATTTACTCGATGGACATACATTTTGGAACCACAGTCTGCACAATACATCAGACCTGTCAAGGGGTGGGCTTCTCCCCATCCATCTGGATATCTTCTCACATTGCTTCGGATTCTCTGTACATTGTCAAAAGTTTCCTGATCTATAATGGCTTCCTGCGTGTTCTCAAACACCGTCCAATTATCTTCAGATACGTAATGGCTTTTCTTATCCTTGAAATGTTTTCTGGTCTTGAAGTTCACTGTATGACCAAGATACTCTCTTTTCTTCAGAATGCCTGCAACAGTAGAAGAGCCCCAGCCATAAGGATCTTTGATTTCTTCTACTCTGCCTTTCCATAATCCGGCATCTTTCTTTGCCATATGAACCGCTGGTATCTCAACCTTATCCTCTTTCAGTGCCTTGGCAATCTGATATGGTCCGTACCCATCCATTGTCATGTGAAAGATTCTCCGTACAACTACAGCTGCTTCTTCATCAACAATCCATACATTCGGGTCATCCTTGTCTTTCAGATACCCATATGGTGTTGTACTTGCCACATGCTTGCCGGATTTTCCTTTCGCCTTGAAAGTGGATTTTATCTTTTTACTGGTATCCCTTGCATACCATTCATTCATGATATTTCGGAATGGAGTAAAATCATCGTCCTCCCGGAAGCTGTCTACATTCTCGTTGACTGCAATCAGGCGGACATTCTTCTGTCGCAGCAATTCCATATATTGTCCGACTTTCAGATAATCTCTTCCCATTCGGCTCATATCTTTAATCAGAATCGTTCCGACTTTCCCCGACTCTACTTCTTTCATCATGGCAAGAAAGCCTGGGCGATCAAATCTTGTACCGGAGATACCATCATCAGTAAAATGAACAAGATTGGTAAATCCATGTTCTTTTGCATATTGTTCCAGCAGTTTCTTCTGGTTTGAAATACTGTTGGATTCCCCGTTTAATTCATCATCACGACTAAGACGTTCATACAACGCTGTCATGAATCCCTGTTTCTCTGTCATAGTCAGATGTCCTCCTTCCTTTGTTTATTAATTGCCTGTTCTCATCCCATATCCGTTCCTGTACCGGGTTCTGATGTTTCCGGGACGTATTAACCAAAAAAGACACGCTGAATGCCTATTCAGTTCTGGTATCACTACGGGCAGGCTGTTTCGTTTTCAAGGTTCGTGTAAGAAGTAAAAAAGATTCTTACACTAAACGAAATGCTCAGAGGTCTTTTTACAGCCCCCTTACTGCATCTTTTTTGATTTCGTGTCATCTTTTTAAAGTTCCTTACACAATCTCTGTACTGACGAAACAAAATACGGACATGTTTTGAAATTGTTTTTTACAAAATACAATTTTGTTCTTTAAGGTAAAAAAATAAGCCTCAAGAGACTTTTTAATCATTTTGGAGCTCCAACTCTTTAAATTTGATTGATTAAGAAGTCTCTTCAAACTTACTACACCGGCAGCAAGCTTGTACTTGCGATATTGCCTTACTGCAAAGTGTTCCGGATTTTCTGCTTCCAGTTCTTCAAACAATTCATCCACTGCATTTTTAAATTCTTCATCATCCTCCCTGGTCTCACTGGCATTGATAAATTCCAGCAAAGTAGAAAAGTTCTGTTCTTCCTCTGGTGCCTCATACCAGATGTATCCGATCAGTGCAGAATACAAAAGACGTTCGGCCTTGACCCAGAAATCTTCCGTTGATTTTTCGCCCTCACCCTTGGTATTTGCGATAATGGTATTGACCAGCTTTAAGATGTCTTTTTCACTCCGGATATAATGGAACGGATTGTAATGCATGGACTTTTTAAAGTTGATCGTATTTAATACCTTGATCCGGTATCCTCCATTTACCAGCATCTTCCCGCATTCAACGATGATCGTACCCTTTGGATCAGTGACCACATAGGATACGTGGTCCGTCATCTGCATAAGATTGGGCTTCACATAGAATCTTGTCTTACCGGATCCGGAACCACCGATGACGATCACATTTTTATTTCTGGCATACTTTGGGGCTTTTGGCCGGCTGTTCATGGTCAGACGTTCCGTTTCTGTGAGGATGACATTGTTTTCAAAGACCGGATCCATGAAGGGTTCGATATCTTTTCTATTTCCCCATCTTGCGGATCCATACTCCACACCCTGCCGGAACTTCTTTGCATTTTTAGAACGATAGTAGACCACCAGTTTTAATGCACCTGCAACCAGAACACCTACTGTAAGATCCTGCAAAGCGATACTTGGCAGCCAGCTTAAAAATGCCAGTCGGAAATTGACTAACATCACGCCAAGTCTCTGGACCATGCTTTCTCCCAGGCAATGCCGGTACAGCCAGGATCCTTTATCTGCTACATAGAAGATAAAGAAATATGGGAGATTTAAGATCACCAGCCGTTTGATCTGGACCTTCTGTAATTTCTCCCGCATCATCGTTCCTGACCTCTGGATTTTTGTCTCTGCTTCACACGCTGGCGGTGCTTTGCTTTTCTTTCTACAGATTTCTGCAGTTTCTTTCTGACAGATGGTTTCTTCACCTGTTTCTTTTTCAGTTCTACTCCGGCATATTCCCGGAAAGCCGCTGTCATCACATCCACATCTTTAGCCTTAAAGAAGACCAGATATTTTGGTGGATCCGCACCGACTTCTTTTTTCAGGCTGTAATCAATCCCGTACTTTCTTGCCACACGGTCAAAGGATTTGATATTTTCATCTGTGATCTTTATGTTGGAAAGCTGTACTCCCTGTGCATTCAGCTGCTTGATGGTCTGCTTTCCATGTGGCTTTTTCTTTTCAATCTTTTTTCGGGCTTTTTCCCTTCCTTTCTCCTGAGCCCGTCCGGTCTTTTCAGCCATTTTCACCTGCGTTGCTTTCTGTTTCCTCCGGTTGTCCATTTCCAGGAACTTCCGAAGGGCTGCTTTTAGCACACTGGCAGTGATCTTGACTCCCTGGATGCTCAGGCTGATCACTTTCTGATTTACTTCTTCCTGCAATTACCCACGTCCTTTCTTTCCTTTCATTTCAGAATGAAGACGGGCAATACAATATCCGATGCATGGAACATGTTTTCCATACGGACAGCCACCACATGGTGTTGTTTTTACTGCTTTTTTCTTTTCCGGAAGCAGATAGTGGCACTGTTTCAAGCTACAGCCTTTCTTTTTGCCTCCCCACCAGTAACAGTACTTGCAGGACCATGGCTTTTCTTCGCTGTACTTTCTTCCCTCAATAGCTGCATTTGGTTCTATGATCAGATCTTTATTAGTCTTCATTCTGTTCTTCCTCTTTTCTCATGATTTCTGTCAGTTTTTTCTCTGCCTGACTTCCGGCAGCAATGAGACAATACAAAACTGTAAATATTGCCGCTGCTCCCAGAAGAGCAACAAAAATAATGATATTTCTCATGGTTTCTCCCATCTAAAAAAGCGTCCACAGATTCCTTTCGGTTTCCATGAACGCTCATTCTTATTTGATTAGTGTTTCTTTTTTCTCATAAATGCAAGGGCTCCTGTACCAGTCGCACCAATGCCGAGAAGCATAAACCACAGCCACAGATTGGTGTTATCCCCAGTCTTTGGTGAATCACTGACAGGTTTTCCACCTTCCGGTGTCTTTTCTGCCGGTTTTTCCTCATCCACCATGGTTACATGCTGTACTACACTGGTATCCTTTACTTCGAATTCCACATCTTTTGCAACCAGATAGCCATCCGGTGCTGTTTCTTCACGGAGAGTGTATTTTCCGATCGGAAGCATTTCGATGTAATGTGCTTTCTCTGTACTGGTCCAGCTTTCCACAACTTTTCCATCCTGATCAAGGATTGTGAGTTTCGCTCCCGGAAGTTCTTTTCCGGCGATATCCTGTTTGGAGATTTTCACCTTCGTTACATCATCCTTCATCTCAACTTTCTGCACATCGGCAGTATCTTTGATCGTGAACTTCACGCTTTCAGCTGTCACGTAACCATCAGCAGGTTTTGTTTCAACCAGTGTGTATTCTTTTCCGACAGTCAGCTCACGGATCACATGTGCTTCTTTACCGGAAGTCCATTCATCCACGATATTTCCATCAGCATCTACCACTTTCAGCTTACATCCTGGAAGTTCTTTTCCGGTTGTCAGACTGGATTTGGTAAATTCTACAATGGTTGGCTGATTCTCAAAGGTAAAATCATAAGTGACTGTCGGCTGATCCTCACCTGCATACTCAAACGTAAATTCTTTTCCTTCATCGTTGGTTACGAATCCGTCTGGTGCATAGAGCTCTTTTACATAGTAAGTTGCTCCTATTGGAAGATCTGCAACAAATGTGATCTTTCCTTCTTCATCCGTAGATTTCAGCTCAATGATCTCATCGGCTTCGATCAGGACTTTACCAGTTGTCTCAGACTTAATGTCTTCTTTGGCAAATAATCCAAAGATAGCGCCTTCCAATGTACGGTCAGAATCTTTTTCTTTCTTAAGTACACTGACTTCTACTCTCTGGCGGTTGTTCTGCCAGTCTTTGTCATAGACTACAACTGGTGTATTCTGATCCACGTAAGTCAGATCTACATGACGGATCTCACCATCCAGTACATGACCGTAAGCAGTTCCTGTTTCTTTCACATAGTATTTACCAAGTGGAAGATTTTCCAGTTTTGCAATACCGGTTTCATCTGTCTTGATCGTTGCAATCAGTTCATCCTTTTTATAGTAATCGTCACTGACGCCATCGGCAGCCTTAATGTCTTCCTCAGCATAGACTTCAAACGTAACATCTGTCAGCTTTCCGGTTACATAGTTGAAAATGTGTTCCACCACACCTTTGACCTTATCGGCCAGTGTAACAGAATCCAGGAATTCTCCCTTTTTGTTGATGATGAGTTCACCAACCGGTACCTCGTCCTTCATTTCCACTTTCTGAACCTCTCCGGTATCTTTGACTGTGAATGTCACATCATTGGCTACCAGATAACCATGCGGTGCAAACTCTTCATGTAGGGTATAAGTCTCACCCACTTTCAGATATTTGATCACATGCGGTGCATCTTTGGAAGATGTCCAGCTATCTACTACATTTCCATCTTTATCCGTTACTTTCAGATAAGCTCCATCCAGTTCTACACCGGTTGTTGCATCTGATTTTGTGATCTCAACAGTTGTCGGCTGGTTCTTCTTTACGGATTTTAATGTTACTGTCTGTACATCCTGCCCCTGATAAGAAGCATCAAATCTCAGTACTTCATCCGAAGATACGAATCCATCTGGTGCTTTCAGTTCTTTTACATAATAGCTTCCAAGTGGAAGATCCAGTGTACATGCTGCCTGACCTTTTTCATCAGAAGTCATTTCCTGTAAAAGAGTATCTGCTTTGACGATCACTTTTCCATCTTTCGTCTGAATGTCTTTTGCATTGTAAATACCGAACACTGCTCCGGCTACTGTATTGCCTGTCTCAGCATCCTGTTTTTCGACAGTAATCGACACTTTCTGTCGTTCATCTGTGACAGAGATTTCTTTCTCGATCACTGCAGTATCCTGATCCGCATAAGCAAATTCGACATTTTCCGGCACCGTATTTAACACATAAGTGTCCGGTGCATTCTTCTCTTTGACATAGTATCTGCCAAGTGGAAGATTCTTTACGGTTGCATAACCATCTGTATCCGTTGTAACGGTTGCCACCAGTGCATCCTTTGCAAAGTACAAAGTTCTCTGTCCATCTGCATCTACCTGATGATCGGCAGTATAGATATCCTCTGCCGCATAGACTTCAAATTCAGCACCTGCAAGTCCAGCCATTTCATACTGGAAGTCCTTATCAAATCCCTTTAACACTTCACCCTGTTTATAGATCTTTAACTGACCTTTGACCGGGGCATTGGTATATTCCACATCAATGACTGCATCTCCTGTGACAGGATCGGTCAGATAAGCAGTATCTGTATCAACTGCAACTGTCACATAGTTTTTGGATATTGTGTACCCATCGGGTGCCGTCACTTCCTCAATCCGGTAGTTGCCAGGTTTCAGATTCTTTGGCAGTACCAGGTATCCTTCCTCATTTGTGAAATAGGATTTGTGTACCGTTGGCTTCGGATAGGATGTTGTCTGTTCCACATATTTCTGGTTATCCAGGTCATATACCTTGAATTCTGTATTTGCCAGGAGTACAGATTTCTGTGTTTCTGCATCCTTTTTGATGATCTTTAATTTTGCTTTGAATTCTTTATCCAGAAGCACTCGCCATGTCTGCGGTGTATCCGGATGATTCTCTGTGATCTTCACTATAAAATCATCAACCGGTGCATAGTTGTGTTTGCTTGTGGTTTCTCTTACCACATAAGTTCCATATGGAAGCGGAATCGATCTTGCATATCCTTTTTCATCGGTAAACATTTCTGCCTGGCCATCTGCAGTCAGTACAACTGGTCTGGCTGAGTCAAAATCATAACTTCCATCTGCTTTTACTTTCAGATCACTGACAAGCCATGCTGAAAAACCAACTCCCTGCAGAAGATCTGCATCGGTCTTCCCGTTGTTTGCTGCCTTGATGATCTGAAATGGCTGTTTGATGACAGTTTCTTTACATACAGAAGTTCTTTCTACTGTCGGAACAGTAGCACCTTCGTAAGTACAGTCCACCTCATGTTCTGTCGGATCCAGTACGTATCCCACCGGAGCACTAAGCTCTTTCAGATAATACTTTCCAAGATAGAGATCCGATACAGAAGCTTCGCCATTCTTATCCGTTGTCAGGGATGTGATTAGGCTGTCTTTCTTATGGATCGTTCCGGTTCTTCCATCCGGATGAACAATATCTTCCCTTGCATAAAGGCCATATACTGCACCTTCCAGCGTTGCATCACCCTGTGCTGCATTCCCTGTCTCAGCATCCTGTTTTGCAATGTTGATCTTTGCATTTACACGTTTGTCTGTTACATTTTTGGTCGTTGTCTTTCCGATAGCAAGAGTCACATTATAAGACTTTGTATCGATCTGATACCCTGTTGGAACAGAGATTTCTTTCAGATAAACAACTTCCTGTGTCTTTTCCATTGTGAGCTGTGAAGCACCATTCTGATCAGTTGCAGGCATCTCTGCAATCAGCTTTGTACATGCAGCATCGGAATAGATCCCGTACACTGCACCAGCCAGTGCATTTCCTGTATCCTGATCTTTCTTTACAATGGATACTTTGCATTCTTTTGTCCAGGTTACTTTAAAATCCACATATTTCTCATTTCCGACACCTTCACCGAAAACAAGAGCCAGGTCCTGTGTTCCGGATCCTGTTACAATCTTGTAAGCAGAGTATTCTTTATCAATGCTTCCCTTCATCCGAGAAGAAAATGTAGCACTGACGCTCTCTGCCTGATCAAGTGGTGCTGTCAGATAAAACTGTGTACCTCCACTGATTTCTACACTTGCTCCTGCAGCACTTGTTTTACCGGTTGTCACATTTACAAGCTTTACACCGCTTGGCAACTTAAATGTGATTGTCTGCAGTTTATCTGCTTTGAATGTGATCACGCTTGTTCGCTGGCTGTTTCCTTCCACATAAGCCTTTACATTAGATTCGGAAAAGCTCATATCTACAGACGGAATGTCCGGCATATTTACACAATAATTGTAAAGTTCCATTGCCAGGTTCTTTCCTGTTGCATTGGTTCCGGATGCCCAGTCACTGGATCCATTTGCATAAGCTGCTGCAAGATGGGTAATGATGAATCTCTTTCCTGCCGGAAAATCCGGATGTTTCTCATCGAAGAAACCATTCTCATCACTTGCTTTTGTTCCGTAATAGCAGACCTTTGCAAGTGTCTTTCCATCGGCAAGTTTCTGGATCGTATAAGTTCCATTTCCCGGTCCTTTTTTCGATGGTTCAACACAGTATGCTGTCGCATTGATGCTTCCCCATTTCACATAATACGGACAAGTCAGATAAGAACCTAATCCATAATCTGCGTAATAGTACCAGGAACCGGCTGTGACTGTGACTGATTTTGTTCCTGTTTCACCGGAAGCAAGCATCATTGGCATATCAAAAGTAATACTTTCGCCTGCTTCAAGATCCGCAAGAGCAACTTCCTGGTCAACAGCTTCCTGCATAACCTCTGAGAGTGTGATCCCTGTTTCCGGATCAACGGTCTCCTGATTCTCCGTTGCTTCGATCTCTGCATCAAATTCTTTTTCTGTCAGTTCTGTTTTGCTCTCCGTGTCAGCAGCATCAGTTTCCTCTGTAGACGAGTCAGCCTCAGAATCCTCTGTTTCTGTCTTATCGGAAGAACCAGCATCCTGATCAGAAGAACTTTCTGACTGCGAATCTTTCTGCTGATCCGCTTCTTTTACCACGATCTTTCGATTGATCTGGTAGGTTGGGTGATCCGTTGTCTGTGGTTCTACATAATAGACTGCCTTATAGGAATTGGCATAATCGGTAGAAAAATCATTCCCGTCCGTATCTTTTGCTTCCTGAAATGTAACTTTTACTTTGCTGTCATCCTGGATCGTAAGACCGGTATAATCACTCTTTACATCGAAATTGTCTCCAACCTTGATCTCATAATCCTTTGCAGTTACCACTTCATCTTCATCCAACTGATCCTTGATCTCCTCATAATACGGAATCTTTTTTACAGATCCGGCATCATCAGAAGCATAGGCAACAGCGGGAGAGAGTACCGTCGATAGAACCGTTACTGCAGTCAGTAAACCGGACATCACCCTGCGTGCTTTCTTTTTCACGTTCATTCTCTTAAATCCTTCCTTTCTGATTCTTTTGTGTATGGTTATCTGTTAGTTTCTGCATATTATCTTTTATACGAAGATGATCGCCTCCTTTCCTGAAATTTGCGCTATTTGGGACAGTCAGCACAAGCTGAGATAACAGCACAAATATATGGCGGTACCTGTTTGTCACAAATACCGCCACATGATTTCTACTGTCATCCTCTTTTTAGATTCAGACATTTTATTTTGATTTAAGATTTAAGCGTTTTCCTGTTTTCTTTCCCGGATCCGTTCCTATATCAGTTTCCATCTCTGATACGTTTTCTTCTGGCAGACACGCAGCTTTTCGCTCTATGCATGTTCAAATCAAATATCACTCCGGGCAGGCTATTCATTTTTCAAGGTACATGAAGGTGTTCTATGCAAACCCTTCATATAACGAAACGCTCAGAGCCTGTTTTACAGTGGTCTAATTCAATTTTTTTAAAATTCTTCGTTTTCCGCCTTTTTTTTCATCGTTTTTAATGCCCTGTTCAGGAGGTCATTTACACTCTGCTGTTTGATTCCCAGATAATCTGCAACATCCTGCTGACGCATTTCCTCGAAATAAACCAGATTGAGTACCGTCTTTTGTCTCTCTGTTAACTCTTTGATCAAAGCGTTTAGAATTTCTCTGTCGATAACATCGTCAACAAAATCTTTTGAAGATCCTCTCATAATCTCCGCATCATCTGTAACATCGCTGTTAGAAAACACACCATGATTGGTGCTGATTTTGCTCTGGCTGTATGCCATACGGTCTTCAGCCTCCATCAGCAGACGGATATACCAGTTTTCATTATCAAAGAACTCTTTATTGAATTCCTTGTTATCGCCAGTTACACTCACATATTCATAGTCATCACAACTATGAAGCGGAAATACGGTTGATTGATTTCCTGCTGTATAAAGTACATATCCGTGATCATAAACAGAGATTGTTGTATCTGCATTGATCATTTCCTTTACTACAACTTTGTGTTCCTTCAAGGATTTCACGCTTGGGATTCTCTTCTCCACATCAGCAACTTTCACGATTTTTTTCAGTTCTTTTAATGTCAACATAAAGACCACCTTTCTGCCTTTCGGCTCCGGGTGGTCCATTCCATCTTTTATGAAATTTCTGCACAGACATAAAGAACTGCAGTACAAGAGGTCACGAACTCACCCGTTTTTTTTGAACGGGAGTCCGCGACTCCTTTGTAACGCATGTATCTGCGTTTAGATTAAGTTTGCCAGATTGCCTGGCTTATTCAGTTGATATGTGCATCTTCTGATTCATTCTCTGTTTGCTCTTTGCGAAACATGGAATAATCGCCCATAGCATCGTAAGGACAATGCCTTACAAATTCCTGGTATTCGATTTCAGTCATCTTTGCTTCCTCCTTTGTGTCATATTATCAAAATCTCTATTTACAATTATTTTTGCAAAAAAGAATTCAACCTCTATATAACGAAACGCTGAGAGCCTGTTTTACAGTGGGGTACGACAAAAAATTTAAAAATTTTTTGAAATACATCAAAAAAGCCCGACAAAACAAATACTTCAACAATCTCCAAAACCAGAAAATACTTCTGATCTTGCAGTGTATCCGTAAATGTTTTGCCGGGCTCTTAGTGATTCCAGTCAGGTTCAGCTCCTTGACAAACTCTTGCTATCTGGTGCGTTCTTGATGGTTCCTGCCAAATCCAACACTTACTACAGACAGCTCATTCTATTCTGTTATGATCCCTGATTCATCATCTTTCGGGAATACGTCCGCATCCTGGACTTTAATTGTTCATCTCGGATGTGGATCGGACGAACCGACACCATATCATCCTTTACAAATATCTCCAATGTACTGCGACATTTTTTGCACTCCACTTCTGAATCGCTTTGTGCGCTCTTTTCAATAAATGCTCCACATACAGAGCAGTGTACATGCCATTTAATAGCACCTGATCCCATATAGGCTTCCTCCTTTAAGCAATAAGATATTTCTCCATTTATTACTCAACGGACCAAAGGGAAATCAAATCCGCCTTATGAGCATCATGCCATCCATTCCGTAAGTGCCAAAGCTACACGAACAGCACGATTTCTATTCTGATCAGATCTGCTTTGTCGATCTGTGCATCCTTTTTTATCCTTTCACCAGCTACCACTCACTCTTTCCGGTATAAAAAATTCCGCTGTGATTAATTAACATGATATTTCAATAGTTTCAAATACATCACCAGTCAGATCACAGATGTCCTGGATCTGAATCTCGGTATCATCAATCCGTAAGTGGACTGATGGATCAAAAAATTCTACGGTTCCAGATAATGTATGGTACTGACCAATTAATGGATTCTTCCATGACTTTTGAAAATAAGTTGCCTGTATCTTCATTCCATATGCCAGGATTCTTAATTTCATATCCAGCTCATTTTTCTTTTCCTCAGATAAATCTCTTTTTGGTTCATAAATGATTTCCTGTTGCCGGATCGTTTCATCCAGTCCACGAAGTGCCGCAAATGGAGCAAACTGTTTTGCCCTGCGTCCTACATCCATGGGATGCCTCCTGGAAACCGGTCTTGGTAAATATAAATACGGTTGATATGCACTTGCCAGCACTTTTTGCACCTCCTCTAAGCACGGTGACCACCAATCTGTTCATTGCGTTCTCTATAGGTGGAACACTCCAGCAGATTGGATCCACGCATGATCGCATTCTTTCCATAACGCTGCTTTACATTCAATACTGCTTCCTGTAAATGCCGTTCCTTATCGGTCTGTTTGGGATCATCAAACAGGCTGTACTGCACATAACTTTCAGGAGCAACCCTGTTCGCACACACCTCGATTCTTCGGATTCCGGTATATTTGTCTGCAATCCTGAGATATAAATCTGCCACTGCATCTATGATTTTTTTGGAACTGTTACTTCCTCTTTCAAGTTTTACTGTTCCTTTGGATGCCTCATGCTCATACCTGTGGTCGTATGCAATCCATAAGGTGATAGAACTTGTCACCAGTCCCTTTTCAAACAGATCCAGGACCAGGTTGTCTGTCATTTCCCTTACAATCACGAGTGCTTCGTCAAAAGAATAATTTCGCATCAGCACCTGGCCATTCGATAGGCTGTGTTCCTCAGAATGATAGTTCTTGATGTCACTCATCCGGCATGTTTCATAACCCCATGCATGATCGATCAACAGCTCTGCATCAATCCCAAACATCTTATACAGCCAGTCTTCGGATCTTAAAGAAGCCATTGCGATATCGCCCATCGTATGGATCCCGTAACCAGCCAGTTTCTTTTCAGTCCGGGATCCAATCCTCCAGAAGTCACTTAATGGTTTATGATCCCATAGCTGCTCTCTGTAAGAGAATTCATCCAGGATTCCAATATGGTCATCCACATGCTTTGCTACGATATCCATTGCGATCTTAGCAAGATACAGATTGGTTCCCACACCTGCAGTTGCAGTGATGCCAGTTTCCTCCATGACTGCCTGCATAAGCTTTACCGCCATTTCTTTTGCAGTGAGATGATAAAGCTGCAGATAGTTTGTCACATCAATAAAACACTCATCGACACTGTACACATGGATATCTTCTTTTGAGACATACCGCAGATAGATTCCATAGATCTTTGCGGAATAATCCATGTACAACTGCATCCTCGGCATGGCTGTAATGTACTTCACACAATCCGGTATCTCATGGATCCGGCACCGGTTCTTGATGCCAAGAGACTTCATAGCCGGAGTGATTGCCAGGCAGATTGTTGACTTTGATCTGGTCGGATCTGCAACCACCAGGTTTGTTTTAAATGGATTCAGCCCACGTTCTACGCATTCTACAGAAGCATAAAAGGACTTCAGATCAATACAGATAATAGAAGTCTGATCCTGACTCACATTGCCACCTCCCATACGTCTTTCCTCTTTTTGTAACATGTATCCCATTTTGACTGTCAATGACTGTGCATCCTTCCTGTTTTCTTTAAAATATAGGAAATTCATTCCACATATTCATTGACAAAAGAGGAAATATTGTGTATCTTATAGGAAAGATGTTTCCCTTATCTGTGATTCACATTATAGGAGAGATATTTCCCTTTGTCAAGATTAATTTTTATTTTTAAGGAAACACATTTCCCGTTTTGCCTTGAAGCGGCTAATGAAACTTATAAGACAAGGCTTAGAAAGAGGTATGTTTATGACATTCGGTGAAAAAGTAAGATCATTAAGAAAAGAAAAAAAGATGAGTCAGCAGGAACTGGCCAGTATGGTTGGTGTTTCATATAGGACTATTCGATCCTGGGAAGTAGAAGGACGTTTTCCAAAACAAAATGTTCTGTATCAGAAACTGGCAGATGCATTACAGTGTGACGTTTCTTATCTCATGAGTGAGAATGAAGCTTTTATCACAGAAGCATCCGAACAGTTTGGTAACCGTGGTGCCAGACAGGCTCAGCAGATTCTGGAACAGGCTGCAGCTATGTTTGCCGGTGGATCACTGACAGACGAAGATAAAATAGCTTTTATGGATGAGATCCAGAGCCTTTATCTGGATTCCAAAAGACGTGCAAAGAAATTTACACCGAAAAAATATCTGAAAAACCAAGAGGAAAAATAATAGAAGGCGGGATTATTGTACACCTAATCTGTTACCTTATAGTTACAAGGATATTTCTGCCCTTTTATTTTTTACTTTTGAGGTGATTTATTTGAGAAACACTTACATATATACAGAAACAAAGAAATTAATCAAGAAATATGGAACCCGAGATCCATTTGAGATCATGGATCAGATGAACATTGTTGTCGGGGAAACTTCCAGATATAAGACACTGAAAGGATATTGTTTTATGAGCTGCAAGACGATCTATGTCATGATCAGCAGTTTCCTTTCAGAAGAAGAAAAGATGATCGTTGCCGCCCATGAATTAGGGCATATCATCCTGCATCGTTCCCAGCTGAAAATGGCTCCAATGCAAGATGATACACTCTACAATATGACGGATAATACAGAATACCAGGCCAATCTGTTTGCTGCCGATCTGCTGATTGAAGATGAGGAAATCGAAGATATGGTTCAGAACGAGGACCTGGATTATTTCGGACTCTGCAGTTCATTGAATGCGACTCCGGAACTAATGAGCTTTAAATTATACAGCCTGACAAAACGAGGCCAGGCTTATCATATGCCGATGGAGATTCAGAGCAATTTCCTGGCGAAATAAAGTAAATAAAGATCCTGTTCTATATATCATAGTATGAACAGGATCTTTTTATAATGATTTATTTTCTATCTAAAATTTTATTAAACCGACTAAAGACTCCATAGTTTGTGTGTTTGACTTACTGTTTATATCTATCTTCTCCTAAATATTTTTCTAGTCATTGCAATATAAAATTGCTTATACAGTCTCTCCCTTAAGAGTCCTGGTATTCTGGATAATATACAGAGCGACCGATATGACCATCATTATAGCGCACAAACCAATCAACAGATCTGATACCATCGGTGTAATGTGGAACCATATAATATGCACCGCTGCAGTTCCATATAATAAAAAGGTTACTATCTTTCCATGCCAGTCTGCACCATGTACTTTTCCTGTCTTTCGTATCACAAGACATCCACTGACTACCATATACAGCTCCTTACCTGCCATTATTACGATTAAAAGAAGCACATGCGGAAAACGAGTAAACAGACAGATTAACATCGCTGCCTGTGTCAGCTTATCAGCCACCGGATCAAGTATTTTTCCTAAATTACTAATCCTATGGAATCTTCTTGCGATATATCCATCAGCAAGATCCGTAAGACCAGACAGCAATAAGATTTCACCAGCTAACAGAGGATTTTTCTTTACACAATAACTCCATATAATTACCGGAATCAGACAAAGCCGAAAAAAGAAAGAAGATTAGGAACCGTAATAATTCTATTCAAATTTTCTTCCTGATTCACTTCACTCTGCATGTACGGTCACCTCACTTTCCTTTTTTTTAGGCATAAACCAATAAAATATAACACAAAATGCTAAAGCAAACACAACACCAAAAACATTTTGAATCACTCTAAGACTAACCGCTCCTTGTAGTCCATAAGTCTCTGCAGCAATGGCTAAAGCACCAAATGTGTTAAATACTGCCTGCCAGCCATATTGTGCTGAAAATCCTACACCGATTCCACCAAGAATTCCTATATATGCATAGATTGACGAAGGAAGCAGAAAATATAATACTGTAAAACATATAACACCTGCAATATTTCCGACAATCCTTTTACGGACTCTGT
>OIEI01000304.1_pt1 | contig 19865 bp, 18 predicted proteins | sample 1581781 | NCBI WGS metagenome assembly OIEI01 (sample SAMN01760935, study PRJEB22395) | human gut metagenome | reverse complement strand
AAACAAGCCGCCACTGAGCCATGGATGGCGAATTGGCGGCGGTTGCGTACGATATCGATACATGTAACAGAACATCTAGTACTTCTTAGTTTCAATACATCTTATACAGTAAAGATTAACATGGCAGATATTCACAAATTACGGGTTACCGCAATCGTTACCTTGAAAGGAGATATATGGGAAAGATTGAGATTACAAAGAAAGTGCTTGGTATCTGTGCGACGAATTGTTATACGGTAGTTGATACAGAGACGAAGGAAGCGCTCATTATAGATCCGGCGGATCGCGCAGATGTGTTGATTCGCGATTGGAAGGATAAAGGTGTGACACCAACGACGGTGCTCTTGACGCATGGACATTTCGACCATATCGGGGCACTGGCCGGCGTGAAGAAGGAGTATCCGGAGATCAGGGTGTATGCGGCAGCAGAGGAGAAGGAAGTCATGGAGAGTCCGGCTCTGAATCTGTCATCGTCATTTGGCGCAGCATTTACGGCGCAGGCGGATATCTATTTGGAAGATGACGCCGAGATCGAGGTACTTGGACGGAAATGTAAGTGCCTGTTAGTACCGGGACATACGAAGGGCGGCATGTGCTATTATTTCCCGGAGGAGCATGTTGTCTTTACCGGGGATACGCTGTTTTGCTACAGTGTCGGAAGAACGGACTTCCCGACGGGCGATGCGAAGGCTCTGGAAGATACCATTCGTGAGAAATTATTTGTGCTTCCAGATGAGACACTCGTGCTTCCGGGACATGATGCACAGACAATGATTGGAAAGGAAAAGACGGGCAATCCGTATTTCTAAGATGATACTGCTAGACCAGAATAACCAATTATATAACAACGACCTGCGGGCGATGATCATGGCGTTTTATCCGGGAGTAAAGATCGTCGAGGACGCGGGCTTGTCCGACGATTTTGATCTGCGGCTCCTGATCCGATATGAGGAAGCTTTTACGATTCTCACTGTGTGCAAGCATGGACATGAGTGCGACAAGCCGGATGATCTGCAGGAGGTGCCAGAGCTTCCGGCGTATAAGGATAAGCTGTTGATATCCACCTGTGGACTGCGGGCGAAGATTCTTGTTGATTACCGGAATAAGCCAGAATTCCGAAATGTGTTGAAAATGGCGTCTTACCGGCTGCTTGGACAGTTTGCAGACCGGAGACTTCCGTGGGGCGACCTGACGGGAGTACGTCCGACGAAGATCGCGATGACGAAGCTTCTGGAGTATCTGGCGGAACAGACAGATGAAGCTGGCATGAACGGACATGATGCCGAGGAGCATGTAGATCGGACACATGAAAAACAGCAGGAAATACACGATAGAATCGTACAATATTACCGCGATATCTACGACACAAGCGTGCAGAAAGCAGAGCTTGCAACGACGGTGGCAGAAAACGAGCATCGTCTGGTGAAGGGAATTGATCTTGACAACGACTATTGTCTGTATGTCGGGATTCCGTTTTGCCCAAGCCGGTGTCTGTATTGTTCCTTCACATCGTATCCGATTGGGATTTATGCGGAGAAAGCAAAGACCTATATTGACACGCTCTGTAAGGAGTTAGCCTATGTGGCAGAACAGTATAAGCACAAACGGTTAGTGGCAATCTACATTGGCGGCGGAACGCCGACGTCGATCTCGCATGAGTTGCTTGCGGTGCTATTGAAGCAGATTCAGACCGTATTCCGGCTGCAGGAACCGGAGGTTGCCGATGGGCTTGTGGAGTTTACCGTGGAGGCAGGACGCCCGGACAGCATCACCCCGGAGAAGCTTGCGGTGATGAAGGAATATGGCGTGACGCGGATCAGCATCAATCCACAGACGATGAATGACGAGACACTACGGACAATCGGGCGTGCGCACAATGCGGCTCAGGTGAAGGAAGCATTTGCGATGGCAAGGCAGGCGGGCTTTGATAACATCAACATGGATCTGATTGCGGGACTTCCGGGAGAAGACTTATACGCGATGAAACATACGTTAGAAGAAATCCGGGCATTGGCACCGGAGAGCCTGACGGTACATTCCCTGGCAATCAAGCGTGCAGCGAATCTGAACCAGCAGATGGATGATTACAAATCCACAATCCATCATGACATGGATGCGATGCATACGGCGGCACAGGAGACGGCGCAGGCACTTGGCATGGAACCGTATTATCTGTACCGGCAGAAAAATATCGGCGGCAATCTGGAGAATGTCGGATATGCGAAGCCGGGCTGCGAATGCTTATATAATATTTTGATTATGGAAGAGATGACAGATATCATTGCGGCGGGCGCAGGTGCGTCGACGAAGCTTGTCTATCATGCAGAAAATCGTGTGGAGCGGGTAGAAAACTGCAAATCTGTCGATGATTATATCAGCCGTTTTGATGAAATGCTTGACCGAAAGCGCAAAGCGTTTTAAAATCGAACGAGAATGAATACAAGCGGGAGGAAAAAGATGGCAATGAAGAAGAAGCCGGTAACCGGCATGAAAGATATATTACCAAAGGAGATGGCAATCCGTGATTACTGTATCGCATTGATCAAGGATACCTATAAGACATTTGGATTTAATTCGATGGAGACACCTTGTGTCGAGCATATCGAGAACCTGAACAGCAAGCAGGGCGGCGAGAATGAGAAGCTTATCTTCAAGATCTTGAAACGTGGTGAGAAGCTGAAGATCGACGAGGCAAAGGAAGAGCTTGACTTAGTTGACGGCGGACTCCGTTACGATCTGACGGTACCGCTTTGTAGATATTATTCGAACAATGCGAATGAACTGCCGAGCCCGTTTAAGGCGTTGCAGATGGGAAATGTATGGAGAGCCGACCGCCCGCAGCGAGGACGTTACAGACAGTTCATGCAATGCGATATTGATATCTTAGGTGAGCCGACAATCTTGGCAGAAATCGAGCTGATCTTAGCGACGACGACACTGCTTGGCAAGCTGGATTTCAAGAACTTTACGATCCGTATCAATGACCGTCGTATCTTAAAGGCGATGGCAGCTTACAGCGGATTTGCGGAAGCTGATTATGATACCGTATTTATTATCCTCGATAAGATGGATAAGATCGGTTTGGATGGCGTCAAGGAAGAGCTTCTGAAGGAAGGCTATGCCGAGGATGCTGTGACAAAATATCTCGAACTGTTCGAGAAGGTGACAGCCGACATCAGCGGCGTACAGTATCTGAAGGAGACTCTTGGCGCGTTCTTACCGGAAGAGGTTGCTGAGAACTTAAAGACAATCATCGACAGCGTTGAGAGCACGAAGAGTGCTGATTTCAAGATGGCATTTGATCCGACACTGGTACGTGGTATGTCTTACTATACAGGTCCAATCTTCGAGATTTCGATGGATGAGTATGGTGGATCCGTTGGCGGTGGCGGACGTTACGATGAGATGATCGGCAAATTCACCGGTCAGCCGACACCAGCGTGTGGATTCTCCATCGGATTTGAGCGAATCATTATGCTTTTGTTAGAGCGTGATTTCGAGGTGCCAGGAAGCAAGAACAAGACAGCATATTTAATCGACAAGAAGATGCCAAGCGACAAGCTGCTTAAGATCTTAGAGCAGGCAAAGCAGGCAAGAGCCGAGGGACAGATTGTGAATATCGCGATCATGAAGAAAAATAAGAAGTTCCAGAAGGATCAGATGACTGCAGAGGGATATACACAGTTCGAAGAGTTCTATGCGGATTCCTTTGAGGGTTAACCATTATTTATGATATGAAAACGCTCCGTAGCTGATGTAGATAATCGCGAATTCAGAACGACAGAGACGGGAGCAGGTATTTATAAATTAACTTAGACACAGGAGGCTATGAAAATGGCAGAGTCAATGCAGGGACTTCACAGAAGTCACAGATGTACAGAAGTAAATAATACGATGGTTGGGAATACCGTCACCGTTATGGGATGGGTGCAGAAGAGCCGGAACAAAGGTGGAATCATCTTCGTCGATCTGCGTGATCGAAGCGGTATTCTGCAGGTCATCTTTGAGGAAGCAAACTGTGGTGCGGAGAGCTTCGCAAAGGCGGAGAAGCTTCGTTCCGAGTTTGTCGTTGCAATTACCGGTGAGGTTGCAAAGCGTGGCGGCGCAGTCAATGAGAATCTTGCAACCGGTGATATCGAAGTCATCGCGAAGGATATCCGTATTCTTGCAGAAGCAGATACACCACCATTCCCAATCGAGGAGAACAGCAAGACGAAGGAAGATCTTCGTCTGAAATACCGTTATCTGGATCTTCGTCGTCCAGACTTACAGAAGAATATCATGATGCGCAGCAAGGTGACAACACTGGTTCGTTCCTTCATGGCAGACGAAGGCTTTATCGAGATCGAGACACCGACACTTTGTAAGTCAACTCCGGAAGGCGCGCGTGATTACCTTGTACCAAGCCGCATACATCCGGGTGAGTTCTATGCATTGCCACAGTCACCACAGATTTACAAGCAGCTTCTGATGTGCTCCGGCTACGACCGTTATTTCCAGATCGCACGCTGCTACCGTGATGAGGATCTGCGTGCCGACAGACAGCCGGAATTTACACAGATCGATATGGAGCTTTCTTTCGTAGATGTCGATGATGTCATCGATGTCAATGAGCGTCTGCTTGCAAAGCTGTTTAAGGAAGTCATTGGCGTAGACGTACAGCTTCCGATTCAGCGTATGACATACAAAGAGGCGATGGAGCGTTTCGGTTCCGATAAGCCGGATCTCCGTTTTGGTATGGAGCTTTGTGATGTGACAGACGTTGTGAAGGATTGTGAATTTGTCGTATTCAAGAATGCGATTGAAGCTGGCGGAAGCGTGCGCGGTATCAATGCTGAGGGTCAGGGTGCAATGCCAAGAAAGAAGATTGATGCACTCGTTGACTTTGCCAAGGGTTATGGCGCAAAGGGACTTGCCTATATTGCAATCCATGAAGATGGAACAATGAAGTCTTCGTTTGCAAAGTTCATGAAGGACGAGGAGATGCAGGCACTTGTTGAGAAGATGAATGGTAAGCCGGGCGATTTACTGCTCTTTGCAGCAGATAAGAGCAAGCTTGTCTATGATGTACTTGGCGCACTTCGTCTTGAGATCGCAGATCAGCTTGGACTGTTGAAGAAAGATGAATACCGTTTCGTATGGATTACAGAGTTTCCATTGCTTGAGTGGAGCGAGGAGCTTGGCAGATATCAGGCAATGCACCATCCATTTACGATGCCGATGGAAGAGGATCTGCAGTATATCGAGTCTGATCCGGGCAGAGTACGTGCAAAGGCATACGATATCGTATTAAATGGTACAGAAATCGGTGGTGGTTCCGTGCGTATCCACCAGGATGACATTCAGGAAATGATGTTCAAGGCACTTGGATTCACAATGGAGCGTGCATACGACCAGTTTGGTTTCCTGTTAAATGCGTTCAAATATGGAGTACCACCACATGCAGGACTTGCATACGGACTTGACCGTCTCGTTATGCTGATGGCACAGGAAGATTCTATTCGTGATGTTATCGCATTCCCGAAGGTAAAGGATGCTTCCTGCCTGATGAGTGAGGCGCCGAATACCGTTGATGCAAAGCAGCTCGAAGAGCTTGGGATTGCAATCGCGAAGCCGGAAGCTGAGACAGAAGAATAAAGCATAATAAGAAGATTACCGCATATGTATAGACTAAGGGAGACCGGAGTTTTGCATATGCGGTTTTTTGATCGGAAAAAAGTCAGATTGTTGTTTGGATTTACCGTATTTTTGGTGCTATTGATCCTGAATTGTGTGATGTATTGTAACAAAGCGGGGATGAAACGGGATTTGACGGTTGTGATTGATGTCGGACATGGCGGCAATGATCCGGGTAAGATAGGCGTGGATAATGTAAAAGAAAAAGATGTGAATTTGCAGATTGCCCTATGTCTGAAAGCACAGTTACAGGCGCGGGGGGTGAAGGTAATCCTGACACGCGAGGGGGATGTGTGTCTGGCAACGAATGGTGCGACGAACAAGAAAGTATCTGATATGCATAACCGGGTGAGCCTGATCAATGCGTCCGGCGCGGACTATATGATCAGTATCCACCAGAACAGCTACCCAGAGGCAGAGATTAGCGGACCGCAGGTATTTTATTATGGTTCATCGGAAATGTCGAAGAAACTGGCGGAAGCGATACAGGCGCAGTTGATCGTCGATTTGCAGCCACCGAAGGAACGGGAGATTAAGACGGGCAATGATCTGTATATCCTGAAAAACAGTCAATGCCCGGGCGTAATCGTAGAGTGTGGATTCCTGAGCAATCCGACAGAATGCGAGAACTTGCAGAATCCACAATATCAGCAGGCGGTTGCGGCAGCAATTGCGCGCGCCATCTGCAAATTATAATTCGACGGTGAAACAGATCCATGTATGTTCATGGAATGTCTCGTTGTCCAGATAGATTTTGCCATTGTAATGATCGACCAATTTTTTCAGATTCGGCAGACCTTGTCCGCGGGAGGTGCGTACTTCTGCGGACGTTTTGGTAGAATAGCCACGGACAAACATTTTCTTGCGCAGCTCTGAAGAAATCTCCCCTCCTTCGTTCTTTGTCTGAAATCGGATGTGTTCGTTTTTGCTGTCAAGAATCAGCGAGAATGTATGTCCGGGTTCTGTCGCTTCAATCGCATTGTCAATTAGAATACCCAAGATGCGGATCAGATCGTACTCTGGAACCGGCGTGATCAGGGAACGGTTCTTGATCTTGACCGAGATCAGCCTGCCCTTTTGCTCCGCTTCTTTGATCTTACTAAATACAAATCCAGCAACAACCGGAAGATTGATCTTCAAAAGCTCAGATTCATTGAACTCCTCTTCCAGAAATGTTGAATAATTCGCGATCGCGTCACTTAACGAATCATAGTCTTTGTAAGTATATGGCAGCATGCGGATCGCATTCATCTGATTGTTGAAATCATGCTGTTTACCTAAGATGTCAGAGATCAGATCGTGTGCCATCGGTTCATAGGTCTGGTAATCTTTGATATCCTGTTGCTGAATTGTAATTGTGCGTTGCTGGTTTAATACCATGATGTCAGCAAGTAGCAAAATTACCATGAAGGTTACAGTCATTGGTAAGATTGCAATGGCATCAATAGAGTCGACTTTGGATATAGCAACTGCAACCATAAATAGTAGACATGCGTAAGATAATATAAGTTTAAAGGTAAGATTTCCCTTGGAAACATAGTTGTAAAAACGGTGCAATGGAAGTAACGACAACGCAATGAATATAAGCGCAATTATGCCAGTGCCAATAAGCTCAATAAAACTGCTGTTTAATGAGGACGTGTTTTTGGGCATACAAACGACAGCGATTCCTTCTGTCAGACCATACAAAGTAAAACTTAACATAAAAGCAAATAAACAATCAGAAATTTTTGTTTTTAAAATTATGCAGTAGGTAATGAGGCAAATTGGAAACGCAATGAACCACCCGAAAACATTTGGAAATAATTCGGATAATATATGGTTGAGCAATGAAATTGCAGGTAACAGAAGAAGTCTTATTGTGCAAAGATCTTTCCATTTCTTTCCTAAAAAGGAGTGTATTAAAAATAAATCCATACAACATTCAAATAAATATGGAATTGATGATAAAAGGTGTTCTTTCATTTGTGTCATTTCTCCTCTACATAATTATATAAGTAATGAAACCAAAGTGTCAATCTGATATATTTACACAATGAAAAAATGTTGAAAAACAATAAAAATGTTGTCTATTCCTCGTGAAATGTCGTTCGTTCCAAACCTATTGCGCATTTATTTTAATCATGTTAAGTATAATATAGAAATTCATTCGGGGATGAATTTCGAAGAATATTCTTTCAGAAGGAGGAGATGTGTGATGAAGGATATGAAGAAGACAGTTGCTGCGCAGTTGGAGGATTTGTCAGATGTAATCCTGACTCTTACAGGATGCAAATGCTTATGGGGAGAGCCGGAGCTTCCTGATTGTATGAGAGTCGAGATGGAATCAGAATCTGAGAACTAGTACATCAACCAAAACACTTGGGGGTATCCGTTGTGCGGACTTTTGGCGGATATCCCATTTGTTAAAAAGCACATGGAGAACATAAGACAGGGGATGAATTATGAGTATCAATCATAGGATAGGGGAGCATGTGACACGGTATCTCGTGGGACGTGACTATGATGTAGCAGATATGCAGTGTGCAAAAGTATGCTATGCAGTGGAATCAATTGTGGGAGATTTGCAAAAAGATCTTGTTCTATTTGTTATCTTTGCAGTATCTGGGTTTTTTCGGGAATTTTTGTTTTGCTTTGTGACGGTCAATCTGGTTCGCCGGTTTCTGGGCGGTATCCATATGAAAACAAACATTGGGTGTACAGTTGCTTCGGTCAGTGTGTACGTGATCGCAGTGGCGGGCGGTGTACATGTCATATTTCCATATCCGGTCGTAGCGGGATTGTTGCTGTTTACGATGTATCTGATGGCGACGATCGCACCATTACCATCGCCAAATCGACCGGTTTACAAGGGAGAACGAAAAAAGAAGATTCAACAAAAAGGCTTGATCGGACTAGGCGTATTGAGTATCTGTTCGGTGATCTACCCTGCTTGTTCCACATTTATTGCATGGATTTTGATTTTACAGATTGTGGAGGTAGGAGTTGTAGTGATGAGAGAAAACTATTTGAATTATAAGGATATGGATGCGCCGCCGTCGATGTCGGAGGAGGCGGAAAAGCTATTTATGGAATGTACGCGGAATTATGAAGCACGAATGAATGGCTTGCTTCATTATCCGACGGAGTTTCGCTCTATGACGCGAAAAGAACGAACCAGCGCATTTAAGGGCTTTACGGATCAGGAAAAAGATGCAGTGCTGAATCTTATGACAGACGAACAGAAGGAACGATTGGTTCAGGATATCCGTTATCAGGCGGTGCTTGATTTCAGACGTGGGAAATAACTAGCAGGGACTGAAAGTGCTTTGGTAAAATATTTTCAGTCCCTGCTAATTATCTTTTTGACATAATCTTTATATTTACGTCCAACGGGTGTCGAGATATTGTGATTCCCCAGATAGAGAAGCGCGTTGGTCGGATCGTAAGAGTTCACATAATCACTGTTTACAATAAAGCTTCGATGGCTTTGGATGAAATTCGGCGGAAGCTGTGCAATCAGTTCTTTCAGACGGATACCGCTTGTGTTGATCACGTTGCTTTCCTCATAGATCGTCAGGTTCTTGCCAGCCGCTTCGATATACAGGATCTTTTCTGGAAGAACGCGAAAATAAATATCATTGACATCGCGTAGTTCTATGGGCGTAACGTCCAGAAAACGATTGTGGATCAGCTTGTCGATGGTATATAACAAATCTTCTTTCTTATAGGGCTTTACCAGAAAATCATAACAATTCGTTGCATGTATTGCACGTGGTGCATCCAAGGAATATGCAGTCAGATACAGGATTGGTGTTTTGACATAACGCTGCATGGAACGAATCTGTGTTCCAAGTGCGATACCGTCCTGCTCGGACTCGTCATCTCCAAGAGAAATATCCAATAGGAATAGTTGGATTTTATTTGCGTGCATCAATTGGGTTGCCTGCTGGTAATTGGTTGCCTTTATGCAATTCATATGATCGTATTTTTCGAGCAGGATGGATTCGATGCCATCTAACTGTTCCTGATCATCTTCTACTATTAAAACATCCATAAAGGAGCTCCTTTCACACGACTGTACATTATAAATACGGCGTGATTTGAATGTCAATCTTTTTTCGATGCTGATGGAAAACTCGGTAAAGAACATGCTAAAAACATACAAAATATGACAGAAGCGTTTGCTTTTTTATAGAAAAAGCGTTATGATACAAATAGTATTGGAATGTCTGGATTGGACAAAATTGGAGGGTATATATATGAACATAGCAGCAATCGGAAATTCAAATCTGACGCTGGCAGTCAGTGATACCGGAAGTATGAATGCCATTGATATGGCGATGCTTAAAAAATCACTGGATGCGGTGGAGACAAATGGTGCGATGATTACACAGATGATGGAACAGTCTGTGAATCCAAACATCGGTGCAAACATTGATATCCGTTTATAAATGATATGATAAGTCCTGCATTTTGCGTGCAGGACTTTTTCTTTTGAATCAACGTCAAATAAATGTAAAATATGATAATTCCACGTCTTGTTTTTCATATAGCTATCGCGTACAATGCATCTTGGTTTTGTTGAATTTTATTTAAGATAAGAGGTATAAGATGAAGACGAAGATGACGTCCAAAGAGAGGCTTCCATTGATCGGAATGACTGTCTCAGCATTTATTTTTAACACATCCGAGTTTATGCCAATCGGTCTGCTGACTGATATTGCAAAGAGCTTTTCAATTTCTGAGGCGAAGGCGGGCATGTTGATCACGGTATATTCGTGGATCGTTATGTTGCTTTCCCTGCCGCTCATGCTGCTCGTGAGCAAGATTGATTATAAGAAGTTATTTATGGGAACGGTTGCATTGTTCGGAATCTGTCAGGTGTTGACCGTGTTGTCAAACAGCTACGGCATGCTGATGGCGTCCCGAATCGGTGTAGCCTGTGCACACGCGATTTTCTGGTCAATCGCGTCTCCGATTGCAGTGCGTATGGCGTCAGAAGAACATCAGTCCAAAGCACTCAGTATGGTCGTGACAGGTACTTCGGTTGCGACGATTGCGGGACTTCCGCTTGGAAAAATGATTGGACATTATGCAGGATGGAGAATCGCCTTTTTGATCGTGGCAATCATCACATTCGTTGTTTTGACATATATGGCATTCCTGTTCCCGAAGATGGAGTGTGGCGAGCCGTTCCGTGTGAAGCAGTTGCCAGAACTATTTAAGAATCGTGCACTTGTCTGCATCTATATTCAGACATTTTTGTTTGTAGTGGGCTATTATACGAGCTATAGTTATATCGATCCGTTCCTGCAGCAGGTCGCACACATGGGAAATAGTACAGTCACCATTACATTGTTTGTGTTTGGTGCCGCAGGATTGCTCGGCAGTCTTCTGTTCTCGAAATTCTATGACAAATACCGGCATGGATTTTTACGCACGGTGATGATTTCGTTGGCGGTTGAACTGTTATTGCTGCTTCCTGCAGCAGGACAGCCGGGATTTATAATGGCGCTTTGTGCTTTATGGGGCATTACAGTACTTGTATTTAATGTATCATTCCAGTCAGAGACGATCCGCTGTACGGATGAACAGTCCTCGTCGGTTGCAATGTCGATTTTTTCCGGTATCTTTAATTTCGGTATCGGCGCAGGCAGCTTCCTTGGTGGAATTGTGTGTGACAAGGGACAAATCTCGCATATTGGCTTTGTAGGAGCTGCATTTGCGGCAGTCTCTGTGTTATTCTTCCTGACATGTATGTCGAAGAATCTGGTGGAGAATAAGTAACATTGACTGTTCTTTTTTTGAAATGAGATATCATGTAAGCGGTTGTATCACAGATACAATCGCTTATTTTATGTGAATATATGGTAGTAAAGCAGCTCAGTAAGGCGGTCGCTCTTATGGGGGATATTGCGCAGGCACAGTCGGTTGGCTGCACCGAACAGACAGCCGAGAGTCTGATTGCATCTGGAAAGAGAAAGATACAGGCAGCAATTGGATAGCTGGTGGAGGAAGATGATCGTGTCAGATGTAACCGGAGATGGTGTACCGGAATTGCTATTTGTAGAAAAATCACCGTATTCCGAAGAGTATGTGGAATATGATGCATTGAATATATTCACGGTCGAAAATGGTGCTGCGAAGCAGATCTATTATGCAGATCATTGGGAGACACAGGTTGCTGGAGGAAATGTATATTCGTTGTTTCAGGTGGACGGCGAATCGTCGCTTTACTTGTGCAATGGCATGCAGGATGAAAGTACCTTTGAGGATTACTGCCGATATGTTGTACAGCCTGATGGAACCTTGCAGGAGGAGTCGCTGATGTCGCGTAAACGGGAACCGAACGAGGACTATTCCGTTTTTTTATTACCGGTAGTATCAACAAAATATTTTTTGCCCTCAACCCCGCATATTTCCTCACTTTTTCTAAATGTTCCAAACTTACGCTTTACATTTCTATAAAACTTATGCTATGGTGGATGTGTTGTCGAGAATCGTTGTTCTGGCGTAGTTCGGTAACAGTCGGAAATACTCTTTTATATATTCATTTCATCTATGAAATTCCCCGTTATTTATAGTTTGGTAAAAACAGAATGAATGAGAAAAACAGGAGTTTTTTGCTTGCAAAAAAGGAGGAGCGTATGGGAGAAGAAAAGAAATTAAACATCCGTATTGGACAGGTCAAGGATGTCAACAACCGGCAGGTATTCAGCAATCATGTACTTTGTGCACAGTTTCTGCGCGACTATGCAGATCTGGATATCTTAAAGAATGTTCAGCCGGAGGATATCGAGGATGTGACGGACAAGTATCAGGCATACTTGGGAATCGAATTTGAGACGGACACCGTGAAGAAGATCCATTTGCCAGAAATGCGGAAAGATATGCCGCTTTATATGGTTTCCCTTATTGAACATAAAAGTGATGTCGATTATAATGTGTGTATGCAGTTACTTCGCTACACGGTATGTATCTGGGATGATTATGCAAAGACGATGGAGAAAGCGCATCCGGGGATTTCTAAGACGAAGGGGTTCCGGTATCCGCCGGTGTTCCCGATTGTGTATTATGAGGGCACGGGAAAATGGACAGCAGCTATGCACGTAAAAGAACGGGTGTTTATGAATGAGATCTTTGCATCATATATACCGGATTTTACATACCGGCTTGTGAATGTTCACCAGTATACAAACGAAGAGCTGCTGATTCATGAGGATGAAATGTCGCTTTTGATGATGATAAACCGCATCCAGACACCGCAGGATTTTACAGATTTTCTCAGATCCAATCAGGATGAGATCCGCGAGATCATGGAGCGGGCATCGGAGAATATCGTGCAGATCATTGTAAATTCGCTGTGGGCGTTATTTATGAAGATGCAGGTATCGGTTTCTGAGGCGACAGATTGTTTGAGAAAAATGATCGGAGGCGAGAGCATGGGAAACTGGTTTGAGAATATGGAGCCAATGAACATACAGGAAGAGCGGGCAAATACCAAGAGAGAACGAGAACGGGCGGATCAAGCAGAAGAGGAACGGGATCGAGCAGAAGAGAAGTTGAATAAGACGGAAGTAGAACGGGATAAAGCGGAAAAAACACTAATGGATCTTATGAAAAAAGTATATGGAACAAAAGAGAATGTAATAAAAAACCTTGTGGAATCTTGTGATAAAACAGAGGAAGAAGCAAAGCAGTTAATACAGAAGTATTGGTAAAAACAAAAAGCAGCTCTAAGAGCTGCTTTTGCTATATATGAAATTATAAATTATCCTTTACATACTGTTTGACAAGCTTCTCAATCAGATAGAACTGGGATGGACCTGCATCAAGCACAACCTTGTGGAAAGCCTGCTCGTCGAACTTGTTGCCAAGGGCGGATTCTGCATAGTCACGAAGCTCCTGGAAGGACTGCCAGCCCATGACATACATCTGGTAGTTGACTGGTTCGGCGATAACGTAATCCATGATGCTTTCGGCTCCATCAGAATTGAAACCATTGTCGGAGAGGTACTTCTGTGTTGCTTCCAGATCCCAGCCCTCATAGTTGACACCGATTTCGACACGGGCACTGACAAGCAGGTTCAACTCAGAGTTGATCCGTTCGAAATCTGCATAACTGTCATCCGGATAATCTTTGTACATATCGTAGCTCATCATCTCAACATAGGTAGCCCAGCCTTCGGTGTAGCCGTTAAAGTTAAGCAACGCGCGGATTGGTTCCGGGTTCGTGCTCAAGTAGTAGGTGAACTGATACATATGTCCGGGGATTCCTTCGTGCGCAAGGGTGGACCACAGATCACCGGCGCCGTCACTGCCCATATTCAGGTAGATGGAGTTTTCGTCGTAGGCATCAATTGGTGTTGTCACATAGAATGCCGGACTGACGATATCTTCTAAGGATTCATGGACATTTTCAATGGTGTAATGCACGTCAGGCATGGCAGGGAAGCGGTCGGCAAAAGCATCCTTAAAGTAGTTGATCGTCTCCAGCGGATCGTTATCCGCATATAAGCTGTCACTGGAATCGTTAAAGTACTGCTCATAAGCAGAATAGTTGGCAAGCGCGGTTGCCTGGTATTCATACATGACATCATCGATGGCATTGTCCAGCCAGTCGATAACTTCCTCTGGCGTTTTGTCAGTGCCAACCTTATCCTTTAACAGATATGCGTAATATTCTTTTCCGTGTTCAAACCCGGCAAGACCCAGATCGTTTTGTCCATCATCCTTGTGTGCATTAAAGAAGTTAATTACATTCTTGTAGCAAGGGATGACGGAATTGATAACCGTATCGTGATTCTGGGTAATGTAGTCCTGAATTTGTTCTTCACTCAAGCCCTCGACACCGCGAACCTTATCTTCAAAGGTTGCAATCAGAAGATTCTCTTCCGGAGTTGCAATGAATTCTTCACACTGGCGAACAACCTCGCTGGCGGAATGCTCGTTCATGAAAAGCCCTTTGTCAATCTTTGTCTGTTCAAAGTCCAGATATTTTCCATAATAATCGGATAACTGTCCAAGCAATGCCAGATAGTCCTGAACGTCCCCTTCGTTGTAGAATTTGTATTCCGACATGTTGATCGGCATGTTTGTCTGCAAGCCGCTTGTGTAGGCAAATGGTTCGTACAGATATGTGTAATCATAGGATTCCAGATTCAGATCCAGATAATCCTTGATAACATCATAGGTGTATTTCTGCGATCCGGTCAGGAGATCGTAGTCAAAGCTTTGCAGTTCTGTGATTTCATCTTCGGTTTCTTTTTTGTCACTTGCAATGGCGTCCTCGGAGATTTCCGCATCGCCAAAGGTTGCAGTTGGAACATCCAGATCGTAGTGGGCTGGATTGGCAACGGTATAGTGAAGCGTGACGGTATCGCTTGTGACGCTCTCCTTAAAGTTATCCATCAGGTAAGTATGAAACCGTTCCTGCTCGGCTTTTGCTTCTTCTCCAGTTGGATCAGGCAATGCATAGGCACAATCTTCCAGGGAGGAGGCATCGATCGGAGATGCTTCCGGCTCTGTATTTCCTGCGGCAATCGCGTCCTCCACAGAATTCTCTAAGGACGAAGATGCTGCCTTCCAGCTGCTGTTGCTGTCACCACATGCGGTCAGCATGACGGACATCGCACAGACAAGTGCGAGCGCAGTCGCCTTCTTGTAAAATTTTTTCCACATATAAATCTATAACCTCCGTTTTCCTGTATCTTATAGTATAGTATCTGCTTTAATTGGATAGACATACAAAATAATCATACTCGAAATAATCAAAATCTGCAATCATCCGATGCATATTTCACATAAAATGCACAGAAATACATCTGTCGAACGGACAGGAAAAATGGCTACATAAAGTATACGAAAGCAGGTTTCATGTAAGTATATTTATGTTAAGGTAAGAACGGGGAAAAATGTTTACAATTAAAGGAGAGATGGGAATTATGACAATCAAGGAAGCTGCAAAAAAACTGCATGTGGAAGCACATGTACTTCGATATTGGGAGGATGAATTAAAACTCGACATTAAGCGGAATGCGCAGGGACATCGGTATTATGATGATCGCGATATCCGGTTGTTTGAGAGCGTGAAAGCGATGAAGGAAGAGGGACTGATGCTCAAGGATATCCGAAATGCGATCATTCGTGTAAAACGTGCAAAATCTGAAGAGGATGCTTTGGATTCGACAGAAGAAAAAAATGAGGGGAATGCGCAGACCATCGATTGCGCAAAAACAGCACAGGAAGAAACAGACAACGAGGATAAACCATGCAAACCGGAAGCGAACATCAAGCGCACATCGTCGGTGGAGCTTCGCCCCGTACATACCCGGATGGATGAGGATAAGGATTCGATGTTAGAACGTATGCAGAAGATGGTGGGGGATGAGGATAAGGTTGTTGACTTCAAACAGGCACAACTGCAAAGCGTGATGAACCGTGTGATCGCAACTGCCCTGCGCGAGAACAAGGATATTATCACGACATCCATTAAGGAGGAAGTGACCGCGGATGTGATGCGGCAGTTTGATGCGGTTATGCGGGAGAAAGAGGAACGCGAGGAAGCACGGTACCGGAGACTGGACACGGTGCTGCGGGAAATCCAGCAGGCAAATGCAGAGGTAGCAGCAACGAAAACGAAAAAGGGAATCTTCAAAAAACACCGGTAAGATCAAAAACTTTCTGTGTCCGCCGGTTGCAAAAAGATGGCAACTCTTGTATAATTCCTTTTAGTTATGTGTAAATATAGCTAAGATATAGGAATTATATCGGAAATGGACAGGAATTATGAAGTTAGAGATTTTATACGAGGATGCATATCTGCTTGCCTGCGTGAAGCCGTATGGTGTGTTGTCACAGGGCGACAAGGGCAACGATGAAGATATGATTACGAAAATCAAGCATTACCTGTATGACCAAGAGGAATCGGAGCAGGCGGAAGAGCCGTATGTAGCTGCGATTCACCGGCTGGATCGTCCCGTAGGGGGGGTGATGGTATTTGCAAAAACTCCAGAGGTAGCAGCGAAGCTTTCGGACATGCAGCAGGATGGTGAGATCGCGAAATATTATCAGGCGGTCATAACCGGAGAGCTTCCGGATTTTGAAGGCGAGATGGTAGACTATCTTCTGCGGGATGGAAAAACGAACACAACGAAAGTCGTGAAAAAAGGCGAAAAGGGTGCCAAGCGCGCAGAACTATATTATGAGGTGCTCGATGTCATGGATACGGACGATGGAACGCTCAGTTATGTGTTGATTGAGCTTGTCACAGGCAGACATCATCAGATCCGGGCGCAGTTTGCGAGCCGGGGCTGTGGTATCTGGGGTGATACGAAATATAACCCGAAATTCGCGAAGACAAAACGTAAATATAAACAGATCGGTTTATTCTCCTCGCGGATGGAATTTACACATCCCATCACCGGGGAAGAAATCGTGATCAAGAAGGAACCGGAGGGCGAGGCCTTTGAGGTGCTTGATTTAGATGAGTTTGAATAAAGTGGAAATAGAAAGGAAAAGAGAAATGGCAAAGGACAAGAAATTAGTAGAGCATATTACAGCGATGGATGAGGATTTTGCACAGTGGTATACGGACGTTGTCCGTAAAGCAGAGCTGTGTGATTACACAAGCGTAAAGGGATGTATGGTTTTCAAACCGGCAGGCTACGCGATCTGGGAACTGATCCAGAAGAATCTCGATGAGCGTTTCAAGGCAACCGGCGTAGAGAATGTATACCTTCCAATGTTTATTCCGGAGAGCCTGCTCGAGAAGGAGAAGGATCATGTCGAAGGATTCGCACCGGAGGTTGCGTGGGTCACACATGGCGGATTGAATGAACTGCAGGAGCGTCTGTGTGTCAGACCAACATCCGAGACATTGTTCTGTGATTTTTATTCTAAGGAGATCGAGAGCTACCGTGATCTTCCGAAGGTATATAACCAGTGGTGTTCCGTTGTGCGTTGGGAGAAGGAGACAAGACCATTCCTTCGCTCGAGAGAGTTCCTGTGGCAGGAAGGCCATACCGCACATGCAACAGCAGAAGAGGCAGAGGCAAGAACAATCCAGATGCTGAATGTGTATGCGGATTTCTGTGAGGACGTGCTTGCAATTCCGGTTATCAAGGGACGCAAGACAGATAAGGAGAAGTTCGCAGGTGCTGAGGCAACTTATACGATCGAGTCGCTGATGCATGATGGCAAGGCACTGCAGTCCGGAACGAGCCACAATTTCGGGGATGGATTTGCAAGAGCATTTGGCGTTCAGTATACAGATAAGGATAATAAGCTTCAGTATGTACATCAGACATCCTGGGGTATGACAACAAGAATGATCGGTGCCATTATCATGGTACATGGTGATGACAGCGGACTGGTGCTTCCTCCGAAGGTTGCTCCAACTCAGATCATGATCGTTCCGATCATGCAGAAAAAAGAGGGTGTACTCGAGAAGGCAGAAGAGCTTCGTAGCATGCTCGCATCCAACTTCCGTGTGAAGGTTGATGATTCTGATAAGAGTCCTGGATTCAAGTTCGCCGAGCAGGAAGTAAAGGGTATTCCACTTCGTGTTGAGGTTGGACCGAAGGATATCGAGGCAGGACAGGCAGTTGTTGTCCGCCGTGATACAAGAGAAAAGACAATCGTGCCATTTGACAAGCTGGCAGAGACTTGTGAGGCATTGCTTGCACAGATGCATGATGATATGTATGCAAAGGCAAAGGCACATCGTGATGCGAATACACATGTCGCTACAAACTGGGATGAGTTCACAGATATTCTGGAGAAGAAGCAGGGATTCATCAAGGCTATGTGGTGTGGCGAGGAAGCCTGCGAGACAGCCATCAAGGACGAGACAGGTGCAACAACGAGATGTATCCCGTTTGCACAGGAAAAGCTTGGTGATGTATGTGTACATTGTGGCAAGCCTGCGAAACACATGGTTTATTTTGGAAAGGCATACTAAAAATAAAAATCAGAACATTTACCCTGCTGACATCAGCGGGGTAGTTGTTTATTTGGGTGAAATACATGAAAATAGAAATTCCGACAGGGGCGGCATATATTTTACAACAATTAAATAAGCATGGGTATGAGGCATATATTGTTGGCGGTTGCGTGCGGGACAGCCTGCTCGGCAAGCAGCCGAATGACTGGGATATCACGACCTCGGCGAAACCGAAGGAGGTCAAGGCAATTTTCCACCGCACGATCGATACGGGAATCCAGCATGGAACGGTGACGGTCTTAGTGGATCGCGAGATTTTGGACGATGGAAGTGGATCGCTTGCCAGTCATACCGATTATGCATTTGAGGTGACGACATACCGGGTGGATGGTGTTTATACCGACCACCGTCGTCCGGAATCCGTGTGCTTCACAGCGAGCCTGGAAGAGGATCTGAAACGACGGGATTTTACGATCAATGCAATGGCATATAACCCGGAGCAGGGTGTGATCGACATTTTCGGTGGACAGGAGGACCTGGAGAAAGGAATCATCCGCTGCGTGGGTGAGGCATCAGAACGGTTTGACGAGGATGCACTTCGTATCCTGCGTGCAGTCCGGTTTGCGGCACAGCTTGATTTTGTAATTGAGAATCAGACGCGGGAAGCGATGCGCGATCAGGCAAAGTTCCTGAAGGATATCAGTGCAGAACGGATCTGTACTGAGCTTACGAAGATGATCGTTTCGAAGCATCCGGAACGGCTGGAGGAAGCGTACGAGCTGGGACTCACCAATATATTTCTGCCGGAGTTCGACCGGATGATGCAGACGCCACAGAATAACCCGTATCATCTGTATGATGTCGGTCGTCATACGCTGCAGGTGATGCGGGCAGTATCAGCAACACCTGTCCTGCGTTATGCGGCGTTGCTCCATGATGTTGGAAAACCAGAATGTAAGACGACAGACGAAACAGGAGTCGATCATTTCTATGGACATCAGGAACTCTCTGCGAAGATGGCGCGCACGATTCTGCGTCGGTTAAAGCTTGATAACGATACGATCAATCAGGTTTGCAGACTGGTGAGAAATCACGATTATGGACTCTCCGGGGGCGGACCGGGGATGAAGAGCTTCCGTCGGTTTGTGGCACAGCTTGGCGCGGAGCATTTCGCAGATTTTCTGGAGATCCGAAAGGGCGATATGGCAGGTCAGGAGGATACTGCCGCACGCTTAAATCATTTTTGCGCCCATGCGCATTTCCT